>CESO01088077.1_pt1 | contig 34822 bp, 22 predicted proteins | sample 356341 | NCBI WGS metagenome assembly CESO01 (sample SAMEA2621812, study PRJEB7988) | marine metagenome | biome: marine biome (ENVO:00000447); feature: deep chlorophyll maximum layer (ENVO:xxxxxxxx); material: "saline water (ENVO:00002010), including plankton (ENVO:xxxxxxxx)" | depth 35 m | reverse complement strand
ATAGTGTATCGTCAATCACTTGGGTGAACATTGTTTGGATTAGATCATCGGTAGAAATTGCTTCTTCCTCGTCGCTATAAGCAGTCTCAGAAACTTTATGGGTCTCAGAGTTGGTATAAACTTCTGCTTTAAGTTCGTCAATGAGAACTTCAATAGATTGTATTAAAAACTTTACCTTGTCTCGGTCCATAGTATTATGTATTCCGATCCATTATAGCATAAAAAAAGGAGCCTTGCGGCTCCCAAAATCAAGCGATATTCGCTTTGTTGTTTAGTCTTGCCATAAGCAACCGAGCTTCGTGAAGCTTTCTTGCTTTTAGCTCTTTTTGACGGATGATGTCTAGGGTATTCATTTTGCTACCTCTACCTTAACGGTTTCGGTGTGCTCAATACCACGATAAGTTTCAGTTACTTTTTTGTAATCTGATTCTTTCGTTAAGTTACGGTCGGTGTCATAAGCGACACCACGGTATACTGCTAGCATTTGTTTGCTCCTAAGAAATAAGGTTAATAAAAACCCCGTTCCTTCGGGTGGCGTTTGCGTCTCCCACTCTCGCAGAAGATGAACGATAATCCGTTCCGCGTCATCCTACTTGCGTCACACAGCCTTCTGTGTGATGAACGTATAAAGAGTATAGCATACTCTCCACATATTTAGGAAGCTTTATAATTTCTTAAGGTTTATGGAAGATTTTGGGTGGAGAAAATCAACCCCTTCCACCCCAACTGATGTCGGGATAAGCCTGCTCAACTATTTCTCTAGAAATTTTATAAGTATTTTCTAAAAGACCATCCTTTACAAGGACCATAATCTCTGCTTCAAGAGGATGAACTGACTGTAGAAGGTTAATAAACATAGACTCACGACGCATACCAGATAGGTCATCATTACCACCCTTAACGAAATGATAGAAGTTGCGAGTCTGGGCACGAAGAGTAGTTCTACCGTTAGTGTCAGAACTACCTAGTGAAAAGTTTCCGTCAGTATACATTTTACGAGACTTATCCGCTAGATTTTCAGACAATGTACCGTTATATTTTAGCTGATCTTCAGGATCACCGTAAGGTACTTCACCTTCAGGCAATACACTGATTACAGTGTCATCAAAGTTCCAAATGAATAAAGACTTAAGAGTCATACATTCATATTTTTTAAGAACTTCCACTTTTTTAGCCTTACTCCTTTGACGAGAGGCTAGATCTAAAATTTCAAACATCAATGGACTATTTGGTAGGTCCATCGAAAGTGGCTTCTTTTTAGGTGAAGTAGTTGCTTTGGAAGCGGAAGGCTTCCTTGTTTTCGTTGTCGCTTCTGCCATGATAATTAAAAAATAATGTTTTAAAGGTCTTCTTCTTCCCAATCACCCAGGTTATCGTAGCTATTCTCAAAACGAATAGCAAGAATCTCATCTGGTAATACGTTACCTTCTTCATCGTAAAACTCTGGGTGGTTTGGTAATGCTGAAGCTTGAGCTGAAATGTAACCATAAGTTAGATAGCCTATGACACCCCCTAACAGAAGAAACATTTGGAGCATTATGACGCCAAATACAATCGATAGAGTAAGCATTTGCTCTCCCCCAAGGTCTTTTAGTTATTTATAATAGTCCCTCAAGCTTTAAATAATTAACTGTGTCAGTAGCACCTCCGATGATGGTACCATCTTCTTTTAAAACTTTTGGAAACGTGGTGTTAGATCCAAATTTCTCAATAAATTCTTCTCTAGTAAAATCAACAGCTAATAGTAATTTTTTATACTCAATATTTTTTAACTTAAGAAGCTTAGTTATAGCTTCACAGTATTGGCATTTAGTTTTAGAATATACTGTTAACATTTGATATGATTCACCAAGGTACTATTATAACATACAATAAGCTTATTGTGCTTCTTCCTCAGTAGGGGTGGGGATAGGTAATACCACTTCTTCAGTAGACTCTTCAGTGCTACTTGACTTTAGCTCTTCATCACCACTTGAAATAATTTCTTTTCCTCTAATAGAAAATCCCATTTACATATTAATGACTATAATTATTTATAGACATAAAAAAGAAGGACTTTAAAGTCCTTCTATGATTCTCTAAGTACTTAGAGTGACTTATCAACCCCGACAAGGCTGATTGTAGTTGATTTAAGAGGCTTTGTCAAGCCCCATATCTATGTTATAATAGATAGATCAACCAAGCTTCTCTTGAAGAGCAGCAATTTGATCAGCCTGTTCTTTAACAGCCTGAACGAGTAGACCAATTAGACCGTTATAAACAACAGTCTTGTGATCAGCACCTTCCTTGACTAGAGTAGGAAGAACAGCTTCAACTTCCTGTGCGATAACACCAGCTGAAGAACCTGAACCATCTTTCCAATCGAAAGTTACACCGCGTAGTGCTTGAACTTTAGCTACAGCTTCGTCAATCTCAACGATGTTATCCTTTTTACGGATATCAGAAGTTGAGTTGAAGTCAGTAGCGGTACAGACACCAGTAATAACAGCGCCAGCACCTGTGGTTAGCAAGCTAGTAATAGATACACTGTCAGGTAGACCAATCGTGATAGATTGACCAGCACCAACTGTTTCTACTTCTAGATTAGTACCTACGATGCTGAAGGTCTGGCTGCTTAAGTCAACAGAACCAGTTCCAGTACCACCTCCAAAGTTTAGAGTGCCACCAGTCTCGGTAATAGCAGCATCGACGTAAGTCTTAACAGCTAGTTGAGTAGGAATGCTGCTGTTAGTAGCAATTCCGGTTACAGTATCGACCAATGAGGTCTCAATACCAATAACGTTAACTATTTGACCACCAGCAAAACTGAAGTCGTTAGTAACGGTTAGGCTACCAGTAATTGTTACATCTTCAGCCAAGCCAAGAGTAAGAACTCCAGGAACGCCAGAGACAACAGCTGTGACTTCATTAGGAGTCCCATTGATTACAAAACTCTCTGTACCTAGAGCAATTGTTCCAATGCCAGCAGCATCGTCAACAATAGTTAGATTGGAGTTTCCACCAACTTGACCAGCAACATAGTTGACAACTCCTGCAGCAGTAACTGCTTCAGTATCGCCAGAAGACTCATTTAGGTCTGTTGTGATTCCAGTGAAGTTCTCGTCAGCATCACCACCAGCAAACGCCATAGAGCCAGGAAGCTCTAGTGTGGATGAGAGTGAGAATGTGACGGTGTTGAAACCAACACCAGCAATATCAGTATCAATCTGATTAGAAGTACCTGAGAGTTCAAATACTTCGTCATTTGCTAGGTCAATCTCACCTTGAACACCATTATCACCAACAATCTCTAGTAGTGAACCACCACCAATCTTGGAGTCAACATAATCCTTTGTACCTTCGGCAGTTGCTAGCTCGTTAGCGCCAGCAGACTCATTTAGGTCTGTTGTGATTCCAGATGCGAATTCAGCAGCGTCTCCGCCAGTGAAACTAATCTGGGTGAACTCGGCAGCACCTGCAAATGTGGATAGACCACTGATTTGTAGTGTGTCACCTTCAATATGACCAGCAACCTCCAATGAGGTGAAGTTGCCTACACCACCATTTAGAATATCATTATTATTGAGATCAATATCTCCATTAAATGTAGCTACACCAGTGACGTTTAGTTCGCCAATTGTAGCGATGCCAGTGACATTTAAATCAATAACTGTTCCGCCACCACCACCAGCGGTGATGATACCAGTTAGTTGTGAACCATCACCACGGTACTCAACCGCAGTTACGATTCCAGAACCAGCATCTAGCTGAATCTGATCACCTACAAAGAGAGCGGCATCAATACCAGCGGTATTAATCCCAATAAGATCTCTTGTATCATTAATAATAACATCACCTTGTATTTGGTATGCCATTAAAATTTTTCTCCTTAAAGTCTTTGTGTACGTACAAAAAGGCTAAATAAGCCTCTTTATATTTATGTAACTTTAACTTTCTAGCCTCTCTATCCTAGATCTTAACTCATTATTTTCTTCTTTGAGTTCCTTCACGGATTCAATCAAAGCACCAATCAATCCGTTGTAATTAACAGACTTGGGGAAATCTCCAACAACCATTGTTGGGAAAACTTCCCGAACTTCTTGTGCTATGACACCAGCAGATTGTTTCCCGCTATTTATAAATTCAAAGGTAATACCATTTAATTTACAAATTTTATCAAGGGCTCCCTCAATGGGCTTCACATTATCCTTGACTCTAATATCCGAGAGGGAATTAAAGTCCCCAGCACTAATAGTGCCCGTTATACTTGCACTGTCTGCTCGTATCTGACCTCCAACAACTACATCACCACTGAAGGTTGAGGTTGAACCCACACCAGCTACGCTAATGAATGTGTTGAATCTTCCTTCATCAACCTGGACGTGGGATGGGTCATTTGTAAAGGTATTGAGACCAGCAATAACATTTCCACTACCAGTTCCAATTTCAATCTTCTCTTGACCGGGAAGACCGTTCAATGTAATTGAAGCTGGACCAATAGTTACAATACCACTGATGATAGAGTCACCATCAATAATAATTGCTTGTCCATCGGAACCACCTGTAAGGTTGCCATCAATAATTAGATTTAGGACACGAGCATCTGTTGCGGTTAGAGTGCCTACAGTTGCTATGCCACCAACTAGAAGATTACGCTTTACGAATAGATCATCTTCTACAAATAGATCACTAGTGAATGTTGATAGTCCAGTAGCCCTAAACTGATTAGTTGTGAGGATTCCCGTGACATCAATGTTTATACCACTAATGCCAGAAAATACTTGATTACCTTCAACTACTAGGTCACCATTTACATATATATCAGCAGAGAATGTTGCGATACCAGCGAATGTAGATACGCCAGTAACTTCTAGTTCAGCGAATGTCGCACTTCCTCCGCTGACTGGAATGTTTGGAAGACTTACAAAGCCACCAGGTGGTACAGTAAGACTGTTTATTGTTATCTCATTACCCGTAGCAGTTCCAAACCCAATAGTGTCGGCTCCAACTATACTTAAGGTAGAAACTCCACTAGCAATTAAGTTTGTAGTTGATGTTAGCTCAGAAACGAATAGATTATCGGAAACGAATAGGTCATTTTGGAATGTACCTATTCCACTGAAAGTGGAGAAACCAGTTACTACTACTGAATTGAATGTTACGTCACCACCTAGAGTAACAATACCAACACCAGAAATATTAGCAGTACCACTAACATTTAGATCCTTTAGTTCTGTAAGTTCTGCTACAGTCAAGTTGGTGCTAAATAGATCTTCAATTGTGCCGATGCCAGTAATGTTTAGATTACGACCGGTTACTTCATCATAGTCAATGTCTCCACTTACTATGAGATTACCCTGTACTTCAACATCACCAGCAAATACTGAATTTGTAGAACCTGTTACATTGAGTTGAGTAAACTCCGCTTCACCCGATTTAATTTTGGCAGGGGTTAATGTGGCGAAGTTAGATCCTTGAATGAAAGAATCACCTACCTGAACAAGCTTTTGGCTTGGATCTAAAGTAATAACAGGACTTCCATCTGCTCCTACAAATATCGTACCTGCTATAGATACATTGGCATCTGCTTCTACCTCACCCTGGAATGTAGATACTCCAGTTACTAATAGGTTAGGGAATACAGCATCACTAGTGGTGAGTGCGATGCCAGGAATATTAGCGCTACCACCAGCAGGTACTGTGAGGTTCTTTATTGTTAGGTCAAACCCAGTTGCCTTAGTGAAGTCAATGTCACCAATAAAGGAACTAACCCCAGAGACTTCAAGCTCAGTAGCAACATTTACAGTTGAGATGCCTGCTACGGTGGCAGTTAAGTTTCCAGGAGCTCTAAGATCTGTAGTGGCAGTGAATGTATCACCAGTTCCCACATTATATGTAAATATCTCAGAAGAAATCAGTGATTGACTTACTGTGAGATCTACAAAACTAGCATCATCAGCTATAAGATCTCCGTTTATGTCAACAGTACCGCCAAAAAATGCTCTATCATTAAAGGTGGCGATACCAATAAATGTAGATGCTCCACCAACACGCAAATCTCCATTTAGATCTGTGGGAGCGTTGTCTACAAATAGTCTCTGCTGTATAGTTAGAGTCTGTGCTGTACCAACATTGTAAGTTAGTTGGTTGAGTGATGCTAGACCAGAAACATTAATATTCCTTAGAGTAGCTTCATCAAATACAATATCGTCACCGACAATTAAGTCACCAGTAACATTCAAGTTACCTTGAACTGTAGTGAAACCTAGTGTAGTAATCCCAGTGACAGTTAGGTTCTCAAAGACAGGTGAGCCACCAATAGTAGCGATACCCGCACCATCTGCTTCAATAGTACCAGTTACAAATAGATCATCTACAGTAAGTGAGTTTCCAAAGCCGACATTGAAGTTTAATTCACCAAAGGTTGCAATACCAGATGGACTCTGATTAATATTACCTTCTACTTCTACATCAATCTCAATAGTAACATCACCCTGGAAGGTAATACCACCACCAATAACAACATTATCCGTAACAAATAATGTATCTCCAATAGAAACAGAACCACCAAAACTAGCAGTTGTTCCTACAGAAAGGCTTCCATCGATGGAAACGTTTGTGGATAGACCAACAATAAGAGATGTTCCTGCTCCTACAGCATCAGTAAGTACTTGGTTCTTTTTACCTACAATATTAAATACTGCTAGTTGAAGATCAACTTCACCAATTTCACCATCATCACCACTAAATCGTAATGCTGGTTCAGTTGGGGGTGGATTAGAATCTACCCACTGTGCGTCACCATTAGGATCAATATAGTATGTGTATTGTCTTAAACCTTGGGCGTCAAACCATAGATCGCCAGCTTGGATTGGTTCCCCTGTCGGTCGCAGAGTGGGGGGAATCGTTGACCCAATACCTATAGCTGTACTTATGGATCCTGCTGGCAAGTACTGGAGGTCCGAGCCAAAACCAGTGATAGTTTGAAGACTAGAGATTCCAGTTACAATTAAGTCTTCAAACTGAGCTGTAGTGCCGATACCTACATTAAATACTAATCCGTTGGTAGTTACAGTTCCACCAACAGTAATATTACCTGAGGTTAGGTCGTCAAGTGAAATATCTCCACCAACTTGTAAATTTTTATCTACTCTTAAGTTCTGATAGAATGTAGAGAAACCAGTTGTATTCAGTCCACCGAAAGTTGAGAATCCTGTGACTGATAATGAATTAAATACTGGATCACCACCAAGGGTAGCAATACCTGCGCCATTAATTTCCGCACTGTCTGTAACTTTAAGAAACTGAAGAGTGAGTGTGGTTCCAATACCTACATTAAAATCTAAGCCATTAGTGAATACTGTACCACCAACAGTAATATTACCAGCATCTAGATCCTCCAGTACGATGTTGCCACCAACTGATAGGTCTTCTTTTATGTCTAGGTTCTGGTAGAATGTTGAGAAACCAGTTGTATTCAGCCCACCGAATATGGAGTAGTCAGTTACTTCAATAGTCTCGAATATTGGATCGCCACCTATAGTAGCAATACCTGCGCCATTAATTTTTGCGCTCTCTGTAACATTGAGGTATTGCAGAGTGAGAGTAGATCCAATGCCAACATTAAATGTTAGCTCATTAAGTGATGAGATTCCAGTGACGACTAGATCATCTAGGATCGCATCATCAAAGATGAGATCACCAGTAATAAATACATCCCCATCAATATATGTACCACCATCTACAAAGAGGGAAGTTGACCCTATCCCTGCCGTTGAAGGTCCTACCCTAAGATCTTCAATGTAAGCATCTCCCCTTACATCAAGGGCACCTCTAGGTGTTGTACTATTAATACCAACTCCGGTGTCGTCTGCGAATAGAGACGTTCCACCTACTCCTACTTCTAAACCTTTCTTGACGCGGAAATTCTGATTCGCCACGGGTTCACATTCCCCCTATAATTAAAAATTATATTGTATGAATGTATTTATACTGTATAAATTATGTCTTTGTGGCGACAACTGTTGCTGTAAACGTAGATGGATTGGAAGATGTTGGGGTAATTTGAATTGCTACAGTTCCTGCGCTGATGATAACTTCATAAGTACCAACTTCAACATTATTAAATACCGTGGAGTATTCATTGAAGAATGGACTTGTGCCATCTTGAATTGCCAAGATTTTAGTTGTATGTACGTTTCCAGCTTCAACTCCCTGTAATGTAATGTCATATGTATCATATGTTAGATCATCTGCTATGACCATAGGAGTTGGGAACTGTGATGCGGTACTCAATCTGAATGCCGAATGTCTAGTTATATCTTTGATATCTAGATTAACAGTAACTGTTTCAATTCCGACTTGTGAATTGGTTACATCAGCATAGGTGATGGTGGCAATACCGATACTTGCATCGGTAATATCTCCAAACTCAAGTGTGAGGCTAGTTCCAAATCCAGAATTGTAAGTTAGATTTACTATATTAGCGAGGTTGATATCTGCGCTAGCTAATGTAGAAACGCCGACCACATTTAAGTTTGTTATCTCTGCGTCGTTGGTGACATTTAAATTATTAGTAGTAGTTATACCAATAACTTGAAGATCGTTAGCTATAACCGCACTATCCAGCACCGTTAGAGAGGTTATAATGCCCGTATTGTAAGTTAAGGTATCACCAATAAGTGTTGTTACAATACCTGTATTGGCATATAATAGCGAGGAATATATCTGGGTGCTAGTAGTAATACCATTAACATTTAGGAATCCAGAAACCTCAACGTTAGAGGATTCAATGGCAAGAATTGTACCAATCCCACTTACGAATAAGTTTCTAGTGGCGGTGATATCTTCCGCGATAAGATTGCCATTAGTAATAATAAGATTACCATTAGTAATGAAGACATCAGTGCTAATAGAAACAATACCATCAATGGTAAGAGTATCGTTGATAATTACATCTTCAAATTCCGCTAGTGTGTCTACGAATAGTGACCCAGTAGTTACTAAACCTGAGTTCATTATCTCTACAGACTCGATCATATTGATCGTAGACATCCCAACTGCTTGGAAATTGCCTAGTAGGTTTAGGAATGTAGTTACTGTAGCTACTCCTGTGGTTTGACGCAGAGAAGTTAAATCGTCTACATCTATTACAGATGCTCTAATATTATCAATAAATGCCTGAGGACCTGTGAAGATTCCTGTTGCTTCTACAGTAGATGCGGTAAGAATACCAGCAATATCTACATTGCGGTCAACTAGAACATCATTTCTGAAGTCGGAAGTGCCACGGAATGTGGAGAGTCCAGTAATATCTAAGAAATCTGCTGTGATTGAAGTACCAATATACTCACCGACAGAAGCTTGTTCAACACGTAGATCTGTTACGACCCCAATGTTCGCATTAAGGTTCTCTACCAATAGTGTGGTGACAATACCAGTATTGGCAAATAGTGTATTGATTGTACCAATACCACTAATGAATAAGTTACGACCAGAAATTTCATCATAGAAAATGTCATCTAGTACGAATAGGTCACCTCCAACATATAGGTCACCTCTAGTTGTAGTGAATCCAAGAGGACCAGGAGCACCCAATGAACTGATTCCATTGACCTCAAGGTTTCTGGTCACTCGCAAGTCTTCTACCTCAAGATCCTGGGCAGTCAGTACACCACTGATAGCGAGACCAGTAACAACACCGATATTTGCTGAGAAGTTATTGAGTGTAGCAAATCCTAGAGGACCAGCGGAGAATATGAAGTCGGAATCTAGTAAATCAAATACCGTTAGGATACCAATCTGTGACTGCTGCGCATCTAACTGGGAGAAGCTAGAGATGCCAGTAATTGTCTGGTTACCATCAATGAATACGTCACCAGTGATTGTAGTAAATCCTACAATAGTACCAACACCTGTGCGGAAGAATGAACCGGCTGTAGTTTCACCAAATCCAACAGTTAAAATACCAACACTAGAGAATCCAATACGGGATGTGCTGATGGTAGCGGCAGTAATTAATGCGGTATCAATTTCAGCATCACTAATATCTGCGATGTTGAGTGTGGTTACTCCTGTTACGATGAGGTCATCAACGCGAAGCAGTCCTTCAATGTCAACGTTCGCATTAATATCAATCTCACCTGTGAACGTGACGATGCCTGAAATACTACCATCAGTTACACTTAAGAAACCGACAGTGGCAACTCCAATAGTCGCGTTGTCAATATCAGCATTCTCTAGAGTAACATCACCACTAGCAGCACTTAAGAAACCAACAGTGGCAACCCCGATTGTGCCATTGCTAATAGAAGCAATGCCGATTGTGACAATTCCAATAGTACCACTAGTGATAGAAGCAACACCTGTGATGTTCGCATTACCAGTTGCTGTTAAATCAGGTACTGTTAGAGCACTACCAATTAAAACATTACGTTCTACGAAGAGGTCTTTAGAGACGTATAGATCGTTCTGGAACGTGCCTACACCAACGAAGGTGGAAACACCAGCAACATATAAGTCCTTGGTGCTGAGGAAGCCCACAGTCAACGTAGAACCAATACCTACATTAAACTCCAGTCTATTTACTGTGGAAACACCAGTGATTTCCTGGTTGACGAATAATGTATCAGTAATAGATACAATTCCTAGGAATGTGGTATCTCCAACAACAGTTAGGGCACCGCCAACGATAACATCAGCAGTTGTAGTGAACCCAGTTAGAGTTGTGAGACCATTTACCGTTAGGCTTGTGCTAATAGAAACGTTCTCTGCGGTAAGTAGACCATTAGAATCTAATAGAGTCTTGGTAGTTAGGATACCAATCTGTGATTGCTCTGCGTCAAGCTGTCTGAATGTAGTGACTCCACTTACAGTAAGGTCACCATCAATATATACTTCACCAGTAAAGGTAGTGAAACCGATGAATGTATTGATGCCTGTTACAAATAAGGCACCTTCATTTTCATCAGTGCCGAATGAACCAAATCCTACGGTAGCAACCCCAATGCTAGCAGTATTAGCTTCTAGGTCATCTATATCAACCTCAGTAGCACTTACAACGCCTACAGTTACTACACCAACATTAGCATCAGTTACACTTAAGAAGCCTACTGTAGAGGTTCCTACGACCTCTTGAGAGATGCTAGCGAAACCAATGTTAGCATTAGCAATGTTAGCTGTACCACCAATGTCTACAACAACATCACCTTGGAAGTCAGCAGATTCAGTAACAACTAAATCCTGAGCTGTAATGATACCTGTGTTGATCTCATCAGACTCAATGAAGTCTGTATCTAAGAGTAAGATTGTGCCTACACCAGCGAATAGGAAGTTGGTTGTAGTTAGACCAGATACATCAATGTCTCCATTAAGATCAATGTCAGATCCAAATGTTGATACACCAGCAACTTCTAGTCTGCCCCCTAGAACAGTCTCATCAAATACTGTTAGATCTGTAGTGAATGTCTCTACTGAATTTAAGAATTCAGTGAATGCTCTGTCAGCATAGAACTGACCGTTTGATGTTGGATACTTGGATGGATCTGTAGTAACAGCAACAGTACCAGAATCCATTCTGGTGATTGTTGAAATCGTTCCCGTTAGGTTGGTGATAGTAGCAACACCAACTTGTAGGAACTCTAGGTCTAGGAAGGTGCCAATACCTGTATTTAGATCTAGCTGATTGATTGTTGCGATGCCTAGAACTAGTAGGTTGGTACCTGTTAGCTGCTCAAAAGATAGTTCACCCCCAACAAATAGGTCATTCTTTACATATAGATCTTCTCCGAATGTGCCCACACCAGCAAAGGTAGTGATGCCACTAACTCTAAGGTCTCTGTTGACAACATCTACTAACTCATCACCGAAAGTTACTCCATTAATTTGAGAGAAACCACTGTAGTTTAGATTGCTACCAATAGCAACAGCAATATTAGAGATGCCTGGACTGTCGAATCTATCTCTAAATGTACCAATGCCATAACTGAGTAGGTCACCCGTTAGAATACCAATGCGTCCACGGTCAAAGTCTAGTTCTGTTCCGTCAATTCTTCCAGAATTAAAACCAATACCACCAATAGTACCAGTACCTGCCTGAATATCATTGGTATCAACAACATTAAATGTACCAACACCAGTATTAACAGAACCTTCTGTGAACAATGTGGTGATAATACCAACATTAGATTCTAGATTTACAATGGTACCAATACCAGTTACCTCTAGGTTCTCTGCTCCTAGATCTTTTACGGTGAACTGATCGGTTACAGTTAAGTCACCATCAACAAATACTTCTCCAGTTACAGTTACTAGACCAACAAATGTACTAGTTCCACTGACTGACAGGGCTTGGGTGATAGTTAGAACGCCCACCTGAGCACGTTCAATATCAATCTGTTCTACATCAACTTCGGTTACGGTTACGATACCAGTGATATTGGCATCTTTAATACTAGCAAAGCCAAGCGTAGCAATACCAGCAGTTATATCAGTAGCTGTTAGAACTCCAATAGTTGAAGACTCTAACTGTAAATTAGTACCTACTCCCGTATTAAACTCAAGCTGATTTAGTGTGGTGATCCCTGTTACTTTAAAGCTAGTAAAGATTCCTGTGTTTCCTTCAACAGCATTTAATGTGGCAACACCACTGACTCTGATATTTTCAGCATTAATCTGATTGAAGAACGTATCACCAGCTACATATAGATCATTCCCAACATACAGATCATTAAAGAAGGTGCCAATGTCACCCTGAACTTCTAGACCATTCTCAACTACCGTGAATGATGCGGCAGACCTACCCAAACCTAAGGTTGCTACGCCAGCCCTAAAAACTTCTACCTCTAAATCATTTACATACAGCTCTTGTATCGTAGCAAATCCAGCTATAATATCCCCGGTAAAGCTAGAGATGCCTTGCGCATCGATGTTACCACGGAATGTAGCAATACCTGGGTCTACAATTAAAGATTCTACGGTAATATTACCTTCAATCTCAATATTTTTTGCCTTAATAATTTCGGCTTCTAACTTACCTAGGGGTCCATTGATAGTAACACCAGTGGATCCAATACCAACTTGGAAGTCATCCTCTGGTTTATCGGTACCAATACCAACAGAAGTAACACCTACTGCTTCGCTAGTTCCATAACCAGGGAGGGAAGCATAGGTGCCGTCTGGTCCATAACCAGTTGAAATACCTGAATTATTACCGTACTGGGTTCTAATCCAGTATGTATTAAAATTAATATCTGCAATATTTGGTCCAATTGGACTCTCATTAATAGTAATTAGTGTGGGGTCGTTTGACTTAAAGTTCAATCCACTGAAAGAACTTAAACCTACTTGTACATCGTCTTCATATACTCTTACAAAGGTTAAGTCAAGTGGTGATGCTGCTACCCATTTAACACCTTCTATATCTTGTGATAAAAAATATCCTAATCCACCAGTTTGAATACCAGCATCATATATTGGTCCTCTAATACTGATCTCTGGAGTATCAATACTTGCTCTTGGGTTAGATGTTTCAACACCAAGTGACCCAGACACACTAAGAGTTAGGTCCCTATTGGTTGAAAACCCAGGTGTACCTACTGCGAATCTACTTACTCTGCCAGACTGATAAAATAATGCCATTGACCCAGGATAATAATGCGAACGGTTTTTAGCTCTTAGCTGTTTCTAGAATAGAGACTACAACCTTCACATCTCCGGTCGAGTCGCCTTGAAGGACTAACTCATCACCCGTTTCAAGAACGAGCCTACCAATAATTAAGTTCAATGCATCATTGGGGATGACTGGACCATCATTGATAATTTGAAAGTCTTCAGGAATGTCACCAGGTCTGGCGTGAGAAAAGGTGACGAATTTAATTCCTGCTTGATCGCCCGAACCAACATTAGTGGCTTGAGCAAAAAGAACAATGGAAGCAACTCCAATGGGTGCAGTATAAATCCCCACCTTGGAGTCGGTAACCAAATGTCTTACCGTTAGAAATTTGTTTAGTGCTACTGCTGCCATGATACTTAGCTATCCAATGCGATGATGAGTGGCGTTACTTTATTTAGCACCGATTGATCAAAGGACCTTCCCGTAACTGTGCCAGTGAACTGGTTAATTACGAAATCATCACCGATGTTAAAGTTACCTGCTTGATCCGTTGAGGTATAGACGATTTGACCGCCGTTTTGCTTAACGATTTCATTAGCTTTAATAGGAACCCCGCCCTGTGAAGGTCTCGCGCCGTCAATGCTATTACCCGAACCAATATACTCAAAGGAGTGTGATGATGCGATTTGTAGACTCAAGCGGGAGAAGAATACGGTGGTACCTACAGATACTGTATTATTTAGCCTTTGTTTGAAAATGACTCGTACAGTTCCCTCATCTGGGGCAGTAGAACTATCAACGTCATAGTAAATTGGTTCAGTGATTGCGATAGCTTTAGCTTGCCTACCGTCAGGTCTTACTGGTGGAGCAATCGTAACGGTTGGACTTACCACCAGGTACTGATTACCATTGGAGATCAGTTCAATAGAAACAACCTTTCCATCAAGTACTGTAGGCGACACCTCAGCTTTAATTCCAGAAGGACCTTCTGGTATAGAAACAGATGCTATCGGTGGATTTTCATCACTATAACCAGATCCCCCATCCGTAACTTGAATTTCGGTAACCTCACGGTACAACTCACCGAAGAAGATTCCTTGACCATCATATGGACGTTTGTTACCGATACCCCGGATGATGACTACATCGTCATCAAGCTCTGCTTGCTCAGCTACCACACCAGTATATCGGTCAATACACTTGGAGTTTGCGTCACCGATACCGCGAGCAACTAGACCCAGAGTACCGAAGGATGAGTTGGAGTTAGTAAGGTCAAGCTGTGCTCCAGAGTCAGCTACGATAGCTTCATCACAACAGATGGTGAAGATAGAAACGAGCTGTTGATATGTACCATTGGAGATGGAACAACCAATACCACCTGGGTTGAACTGGGTAAAGGAGTCAACGTTAGATGAACCTTGAACACCGTTAGGAATCTCATCGCCTGGTTCAGCATCAAAACCATCCATTCTCATTCCAATTGACTTAGGAACGAAGTTGGTGCAGTTTCTGATGTATGGACCTTTGACAATATTACCGACACCTTGTGATGCCATTTGTTCAATTGTTGGTACTCCCTTACCATCGTTTCCTGGATAGCTAATAACGATGCCAGAATCTTCAAAGCCAACGTCAATGATGGTTGTTACAACACCAACTGCGTTCTCAATTGCGGAGAAGACATTCGCACAAGCATTTGGTGTGGCGTTAGAGAATTGTCTTGGATCATCTTGAATAGAAACATCACGTAACTGAGTTTGAGTAGATGGTGTACTGAAAGGCTCTTGCTTCCATACGCTTCCACCACTCTCATAAATGTGGGGGAAGTTGACTGTTCCTACGTGAGCAGTGAACTTCCTAGGAAGCTCCTGAACAATGGGGACTATAGACTCATTTCCTACAGCCACAAACGTGTGGGGTATTGTTGAGACCCCTACATTAACTAGGAATGAGTCGGAAGATAGTAACTGCTTAACTTCGTAGACATAATCGGGATTGGTTGGATATACTTTGATATCCAATGATCCACATACCCAACGTAGATTTCTTAAGTTGACAAGTGTGCCAACCTCATATTCCAAATCAACACCTGGGCATCCAATAATCAAGTTACCAGTTACATTATTGTAGTCAGCAGTACCGACAACATTAGCTGGATTGTCCTGGAAGGTCTCCATGACCTCAAAGATATCACCTTGTGTACCATCTGGGAAGATGTTAGTGGTGACTCTTGGGCTACCCACACAACGCATCTGGATATCTGCTAGGCGGATGGCATCCTGCTTGATTAAGCGATGAGCCTGTCTGGTTGTAAATGATCCGATACCAGTAATATTATTGTAATCGAGAGCCTCAATAAACTTCTTCTTGGTTGTATACTGTCCTCTCTCATACGCCTTTTCAATACATACAACAGATTGAGTTGTAGAAGGTGGCATATCAGCCAAGCGTAGTAGATCACGAGATAGAGATCTATTTAGAAGGGGTGCAGACAAATTGGCTTTGGTTGGAATAAACGCTCTTTCACGCTTGGTAAAGTATCCACGTGGAATGCCTCCCCAAGTTACATTGTTGATGATACAACGTACAATATTGAGTGAGTAGTCTAGTGCTTCTACTGTCTGACTGACTTCACCACCAGCAAGATGCTGATACTGACCGACAGCATCATAATAAAGTTGTGCTGCCTCTACAGACTTCATATTACCGCCACGTGTGATGTCATAAACAACTGCTAGATAAATCTTACCAACGTCATTGGCACATAGTTTAGTGCGTAAGTTAATACCATCTTGAATCTGCTCACAGAATACTGAAGCTACAGTACCACCACCCTCATACGTATGAGATAAGTTATTAGGTGCCATCTGTACTGTAAATGTACGTGCGTTAACTACCGAATTAACATTATATACGTTAGTTCCTACAGTAGAAGTCCCTCCCTGTACATAAGTATGAACTTTGGGAGTTGGCTTTAGTTGAACTTTATATGTATAGAAATCTTCTACCTCAACCACGCGGAGAAGTTTATCTGGATTGAGTGGATATACTTCTGCCCCAGCTACACAAGAGAACTCAAGATTTTCTAGGCGAACTTTGGCATCACGATATGCTTGATGTGGCTTCTCTGTTGTGATGCGAAGTGATCCAGTAATGTGATTGAATACAGCATTAACAACATTGGCAGGTCTTCCATCGGGGAAAGGTAGTGAGCCTGCCTGATTATTTGTACCTCCAGATAGGCAAGAGAAAATCAAACCATTCAACCGCACACCTGTATCAGCTACTAGGAGATGATCTTTTTCTGTTGTTACTGTTAGGAGACCAGAGATTTTATTATAGTCTGCATCTTCTACCTCGTATCTTAATCCAGGAGAAATAGTACCTCCATTGATATAGGAATGATCAATATCAGAAGGTCCAACATTAATTGTAAATGTTGATGGGGATAGAACAGCCTTAACGGGGTATAGTACAACACCATTGTCTGGGAATACACGTTGGGTTGCTACAGTTGTTACTGTACCACCACTAGTCCAGGTATGAACTTTGCTAGATTTTTCTAGGTTCAATACAAACTTAGTTGGTGATAGGATTTCAGCTACAGGGAATACTTGATCAACATTTGATGGGTAGATCAAGCTACCATCACTACATCCAAATACAAGACCTTCCATAGTAACGCTACTACCAATAACAATACCGTTTTTAGCTTCGGTCGTTATTACAAGCTTACCTGTTAAGTTATTATAAGTAGCACCTACAACCGTGCTAGTCTTACTGCATTGGAAGATTAGATTTTCCATCCTCACAATATCTTTAGGAGCTAGTACAGTTTCTCTATTAGTAGTTACTGAAAGATCTCCTGTTAGTTTATTATAAGAGGCTGAAGTTACATTCACTGGAACCTCACCAGGAGCCGCTGAGGGACCTTCGTTAATAATGGAGGTTACAATGTTAGACAACTGATCTACACGGGCAGCTACAGCCTCACAGCCCCTAGGTACACGTGTTACGGACATATCAACAACTTGTGGAGTCCTTGATTGGTAAGTAGAATACTTAGAACTGAATCCACCTGAATTATATCGGTGGACGATGGAAGAAATACCTGCGTTGATTGAGAATGTATCGGTACTAATAACATCATTAACTTCAAAGTACTCACCTTGAGTTCCATCAGGGAACATATCAGTAGTGACTCCAGTCTGTACCAATCCACCACGTATATATTCGTGTGAGATGGATGAGACACCAACATTCAAAGTAAATTCTGTTAGGGAGGGAGTATCTAATACCTCATAGAAACTGCCGAGTGGTGAGTTTTGAGCACTACCTGGGAAGATGTTTGTAGTAATACCGACAAAGATATCTCCACCGCCAACATACGTGTGCGTGATAGTTGAAGTGCCCACATTAACTGTCAATGAGTTGGATGCTGGAACTGCTGTTACTCTATAGATATTGAGGCTAGCTGCCGTATCATCGGGGAAGATTGTGGTAGTAATACCAGAGCCACCGGGGCATACAAAATCTAATCCAGCTAATTTGACATTGCTACCAATTGATAGACCATGTGCGGCAGCAACTGTTACATTAATGTCACCACTTATATTATTATAGTTGGCACCAGTAATGGCAATGTCATTGCCATAGGCAGGGCAATCCATCTGTATGCCAGCAAGTTTGATAGTCTCATTAATTGATAGCCCGTGTGCTGTATCAGTGGTTACAATTAGTCTTCCTGTTAAGTTATTGTAATTTGCCCCACTGATCATCTTCTCATCACCATATGGGTCACAATCAAACTTGATGTCACGTAACCTCACTAGGTCACCAACATTAAGTCTATGACTAGTTACTCCAACCAACGCAGCTCCAGACTCATTATTGTATATAAAGTCATTGATAGGACTTTCAATGCGTCTAGTAAATCCACCAGAAAGGTAAGTGTGGCTGATGGTAGAGGGTCCCACATTCACCAGGAAGGTATCTTCATCTAATACTTCAGTAACTGGGAATTCAAAACCATTAGTTCCATCTGGGAACTTATCAGTTGTTACTCCTGTGGTTACAGTTCCACCCTCAACATAGGAGTGTGGGATGCTAGATACACCAACATTAATAGTGAATCTATCAGGACACATATCATCCTTACTAAGAACAGTAAAGATATTTCCTAGAGGTGAGTTTTGTGGATTGTTGCTTGGGAAAATGTTTGTAGTGATACCTACAGCCATCAATCCACCACTAATATAGTTGTGTGGGATAGTAGAAGTTCCAACTTTCACACGAACTTCAGTTGAACTACCAATGCTAATGACTGGGAATATGTTACCATCTGTCCCATCAGGGAAGATATTAGTAGTAATACCTACAGATAAGGAACCACCTGAACCATATACGTGAGTGATACTTGAGATGCCAACATTAATTCTAACTTCATTAGGAGTTGGAACTCCAATAACCTCATAGATATTTCCTTTGGGTGAGTTCTGTGTGCTTGGGCTTGGGAAGAAGTTTGTAGTTACTCCAGAGAATACTTCACCATATCTAATGTATGTGTGAGCAATAGTTGAGACTCCAACTTGCGCGGTGAATTGATTGGAAGCTGGAAGACCTAGAACATCATAGAATCCACCTTCAGGACCTACATCTTCTGGGAATATGTTTCCTGTTACGCCAGTGAATAATGTACCGTAATCATTTCCATTAACCAGGAAGATTACAAATGTATCAGTGATGTTAACAAACTGAACTTGAACTTCCCAAACACCAGGACTTACTTGTGTTACTGTTCTAGCATCAAATAGGTTATAGCTAGGATCTCTTCCATCAGGATAAGGAATCTCATCACCAGCCGCATTTCTGTATAGAAGACCTGCTAGTTTAATCCTATCACCTGGATTAATTCTTGGATCGGCATTGAGTGTGAGTGTAGCTATACGTCCATTGAATGGGTCAAAAGTGATCTGCTGAATTGCGAAAGGAGTTCCAGAGTTGCAATCAAACTGCAAGTCTCTAATTCTTAAGGTCTCGCCAATATCAATTCCACCTAGATCGCGGTTAGTAGTAATGGTTATGATACCACTAAGGTTGTCATAGTCAGCAGCCACAACATTATACTGATTTCCATATGGAGGACACTGGAACTTAATATCAGACAACTTAATATTGTCCCCAACATTAAGACCGTGTGGGGAGACCACAGATACTAGTGAGTTTCCAGTTGTATTATCATATACGAAGTTAGAAACATCAATAGAATTGCCATAAGATGGACAGTCAAATTTAATGTCAGCTAGCTTAATGCTATACCTACTTACTTTAGTTACATCACCACCACCTTGATAGATGTGGGGGATTGTTGATACGCCAACCTTAACTGAGAAGGTAGTGCTATTATTGATCTCCTTAATAGGATAGATTAAACCTAAATCGTCTGGGAAGATTGTTGTTGTTATACCAGAAGTACCAAGGCAAGAGAATCCAAGACCTGATAGCTGAACACCACTTTCAATTGATAGATCAACATTAGTAGGTACTACAGTAGTTACGGTAATAATTCCAGAGACATTATCATAAACAGCTGTTGAAATTGCTACAGGTGGTCTTGCGTTTAATGTTAGACCATGTGGCTGAAGTACAGTGATTGATGATACGCCAGTAAGATTATTGTAATCAAAGTCAATAATATTTTTATCATTACCGTATGGAGGGCAATCAAGTTCAATGTCATCCAAACGAATTAGATCACCAACTTTCACATCATTATCAACGGTAGTTGTTACTGTAGATAAACCAGTTGTATTGTCGTAAATAAAGTCTTCAATATCATAGTCGGGTGTAAATACTGGACAGGAGAAACGAATCTCACCCATCTCAATAACGTCATCTACCTTATACCCGTGATCTAGTGAAGTTACACTGGCTACACCACTAAATCTATCGTATAAAATATCATCAAGAGCTTGGCGATAACGATATACGTTGCCACCTTTAAAGTAGTTGTGTTTGATCGTAGAGATGCCAATGAAAGTTTCAAAATTATTCTCATCAATACGATTATCAACCGTGAAGTACTGACCTTCTGGGCGAGTATTGTCTGGGAAGAATGTAGTAGTTAGTCCAGCATACTCATCGGAGCAGACAAACTGAATATCACTCATCCTTATCATATCCCCACGCTGAACATTGATTCCAGGTACGGTTACTGTGGCGAAGCCACTGATGTTATCATAACCAAGTTGTTGAACCAGACCCGTTTCAGCAGCAATAAATGAACCCCATGGGCGATTATTTAAAGCATACTTGGAAATATCTCGCTCAAAATCAATAGCAGCAATGGTTGCTTGCTTAACACCAGGACCAGTGATATGCTGTAGCTCTCCACCAGCACTCTGACCATATAGAACTTGACCACCTCTCTCATAATCGTGAGTGATTGTGGAAGTTCCAACGTTGATTACTAACTCCCCAGATTCTGTGATTGCATCAACAATAAATACGTCTCCTCGTGGAGATACTTGACTATCGCCAGGGAAAATATCTGTGTTAATACCAACTGATAGTGTACCACCACCCTCATAGATATGTGGAATGGAAGAAGGACCAACCTGAACAGCAACAGTATTTGGGGTTGGAATATTAATTACATTGAATAATTTTGTTGGTTGCTGACCAGGATTACCTCCCACATCAGGGAAGATGTTAGTAGTAATACCAACGAATGCTTCTCCTGTTCCTTGTACATAGATGTGAGCAAATGATGATGTACCAATATCTAATTGGAACTGCGTTGGGTTTAATCTCTCCGTAATTTTAAAGAGGTTTCCTTGTGAACCATCTGGGAAGATGTTAGTGGTTATGGAAGTACTATTAGGACATTCAAAGCGTAGATCTTTTAGCTTAACTAGATCACCCGTAAAGAGATTTGCTTCTGGCTCTCTAAATGTTAGAATTGCTAGACCTGATTTAAAATCATAGTCAAAGTTTGCGATATCACGCTCATTAGTTTGTCCACTGAAGAGTAAGCCGCCTCTAATATAATTGTGCTGGATACTGGAGACACCAACATTTAGATTAACCTGAGTGGGGGAAGGAATAGAATCTACAATATAGGTATATCCTTGCGTACCATCAGGGAAGATGTTAGTAGTGATTCCAACAAAAGCATCTCCACCCTGAACATAGGTGTGAGCAAAAGGAACTCGACCCACATTAGTTGTGAATGTTGTGTTGTTTATAATACCAGTTACTGGGAAGATATTGAGACTGGCAGCTGTCCCATCAGGGAAGATAGTGGTGGTAATACCTGGGCTGTTAGTACATTCAAACTCCATACCAGTGAGCTTGACATTATCACCAGTGGATAGACCGTGAGGACCACGTACAATAACCGTAGCTCCACCCGTTAGGTTGTTATAATCAACATCTAAAATAGCACGCTCATTGGTTTCTCCATATTGCATTCTTCCACCACTTTGATAATTATGTGGGATGCTAGAGATTCCTACCTCAATAATTACTTTATTTGGTGAGAGCTTACCTAGAATTTCAAAACGACTTCCTGTAGGACGAGTTCCATCTGGGAAGATGTTAGTAGTGATTCCAACGAAACCATTACCACCACTCACATAAGTGTGGGGGATAGAGCTCACGCCAACATTAGTTATGATCGTGTTAGGTGTTGGTGTACCAATAACTTCAAAGATATTTTGATCGTTAATTTTTTTCTTGAGGCTAGAGAAACCACCAGAGATATATGTATGTGCTAAAGTTGAAGTACCTACATCAATTACATATGTTGTTTCATTAACTACATTAACAACTTCAAATACTGGAACATCTAGACGTGGGAAGATGACTGTGCCTGGATCATTACCAGGACCACCAGAATTACACGCAAAGTTTAGACCTTGAACTTTAATTATAGCTCCAGGTGTTGTTGCTAAGGCGGCGCTGGTTGTTACTACAAGTAAACCTGTCTCGTCATCATATAATGCATTGGTAATTGAAGAAGTCACTCCCCCGATACTAGCAGATCCACCATTAACATATGTGTGTGGTAGCCCAATTGATGAGCCTACGTTGATTGTGAATTGTGAAGCATTTGAACTTATGATTTCAAACTCATCAGTTGGTCGTGGGAATAATAGTTGTCCAGGTGCATTACCTGCACCACCTGAAGCACAGGAGAATAATAAATCAACTACACTTGCGTTATCTCCCTTAACCAAACCGTGCTGTCTATCAAGAGTAACGGATAGTTCTCCACTGGATCTGTTATATACTGCATCAATAATATTTTGACGAGTGGAAATACCACCAGAAATATATGTATGTGGGATAGAATTTGGACCAACATCAATGGTATAGCTGAAAGGATCTATTACACTGACAACCTCATAAGTTTCTTGGTTACGTGGGAATAGTAATACGCCAGGAGCACCACCAGGACCACCTGAAGCACAAGAGAACTCTAGTCCCTGAAGAAGTACTAGGTCACTGGAAACTAAACCGTGAGCATCATCACAGATGATGGTGACTACACCAGTCACATTGTCATAAGTTGCGTTAGTAACTCTTACATTAGGATCTTCAAATGTCTGTGGGAAAATATTAGTTGTGATACCTGTATAGAACTTTCCACCAGAAGCATAGGTATGAGCAATGGAACTAACTCCAACTTTAGTTAGAACTTGATTTGGTGCAGGAACTGAAATTACTCTAAAGAAATTTCCTGCTGGGAGAGTTCCATCTGGGAAGATGTTAGTAGTGATACCAACTTGTAGCTTTCCACCTTGAAAATATGTGTGGGTGATTGATGATACACCAACATTAGTGACGATTGTGTTTGGATTTAGAACAGCAAGTACATCGTAAAAGTTGGGAACAGAACCGTCAGGGAAGATAGATGTACTAACTCCCGATCCATTTGGACAAGTGAACTCAATATCATATAATGCTATGGTGTCATCTAGCTGTAGATTGTGAGATGAGGCTAGAGTGATAACAGACTGCCCAGTAGCATTATCATACTGGAAGTCCGTAATATCCAATGTATTAGCTGTAGATCTATAGCTATCGCAGGTGAACTTAAGATCTTCTAGGATAAAACTATCACCAACAATTAAGTCGTGATCCCTTAGTAAGGTTACTAGACCCGTACCGTCAGTATCATTGTAATCAAAATCAGATACTCTTAAGAAATTATTCTCATTGGATGCAGTGCCACCACCAACGTAGGTGTGGGCAATCGTGGATACGCCGACTTGAATAACGACAGAATTGGCGGAAGGAACTCCTAAAACGGGGAATTTATCACCTTGGGTTCCATCTGGGAATACCGTTGTCGTGAAACCAACTTTTAGTGTGCCATTACCAACATATGTGTGAGCAATAGTTGACACTCCAACATTCGTGACGAGTGTCAATGAATCAACCAAATCAGTCACAGTGAAATCAAATCCCTGTGTTCCATCAGGGAATACTGTGGTTGTGATGCCAACAGTAGCGGTTCCACCATCCACATAGCTATGTGCAATAGTAGAAACACCCACATTGACGATCATCTGATTGGGTGCAGGAACTGAAAGAATCTCAAACTCGTCTCCAATCGTTCCATCGGGGAAAATTGTTGTGGTGATACCGGAGTTGGAGCAGGAATACTCAAGACCAGTTAGTTTTACAAGCTGACCTACTTGACTGCCATGATTAGATACTAGAGCAATGTTTACAAAGCCAGTTACATTATCATATGAAGCATTTAAAATGTCAATGTCTGTGAAACTATAGCTATTACATGCAAATACAAGATTATCTAACTGGAAACGGTCTCCAATTTGTAGATCATGAGGATGACTCAATCCAATTATGCTGTTACCACTAGCTTCATTATAGATGAATGATGTGATAGCAATTCCCGTTGGAATGTAGCTATTGCAAGAAAATACTAGGTCATCTAGAGTAACATCACTACCACCTGTTAGGCTGTGATCAGTATTAAATGTTGCTAGGGCTTCTCCAGTTAAATTATTATAATCAAACGCGATGATATTATAAGACTCACTCAAGTAACTATCGCAGCTAAACTTAAGATTCTCAAACTTAACTAGATCACCAGTACGTAGATTATGTGGGGTCGCAAATGTGGTCTCGGTTATACCAGTGAAGTTGTCGTAATCGAATCCAGTAATTGAGATTGCGTTGCCATATGATGGGCAAGATAGTTTGATATCATAGAGTAGTACTATATCACCAACGTCTAGATTAGCAGCATCAGCATATGTGAGTGTGGCTTCACCACTTACATTATTATATTCAAGATTTACAATATCAGTGAACGTTCCACCATAAGCAGGACAATCAAACTGAAGATCTCTTAGTTCAATCTTTTCACCAATCTTCAAGTTATGCTCGGAAGATAGAGTTACTGTACTTGAACCTGTTGTTTCATCATAAACAAAGTTAGATACTGGATATGATTGAGCACCATATGGGGGACAGTCAAACTTTAGATCATCTAGCTTGATTGTATCACCAGCTTGAATATCGTGAATAAATGGTAGAGTTACTGTACCAACACCACTAATATTGTTGTAATTAAATCCTGCGATAAAGAATGTATTATTATATGGTGGGCAATCAAGCTGAATATCACGTAGCTTAATCTCCTGCCCAGGAAGTACCTGGGTGCTTAATTCAGTTTCAAGTATTAGCAATCCAGTAGTATTGTCATAAACTAAATCAGTGATATTAGTTGAGTTGATAAACTTGACAGGGGCATAATAAGTTAAACCTACACCCGTTGACTCAGAGTTACCATCAGAGATTAAATCATATCTCCAACCGTTTAGAATATCTTTAAGATCCCTACGACACTGATTGATATCTGGATTTACATAGGAAGGTCCTTTATAATCAGGACTATTGATGTATTGGAAAGCTTCTTCAGTAATGAACTGTGTATTTAACTCCAGAGCACGCGCAGCATCTTGGGACCTTTGACCAGCGGCAAAACCTGAATACCCACTTGTTAAGAATCCGACAGTCTCACTTGCAATGAAGTCTAGGTTATCTCTGATTAGACGAGCAGCATCAAAGTAGCGATCAGATGCTGTGCCTTCTAGAGGACGGAATGAGATGATGGCAGCACCATCACGTGAATCTACATTAGAGACGAATGAATGGTTAGTTGCGTGGAAACCGTCACCAACTAAATATAAATCTTTCTCTGGATTTGCTGGAGTAACTAGAACGTTACGAAGATCCATACCCTCAACCGCAACTAGATCGCGGAATTCGATGGGGTTGTCTTCAATATAATGTCCTGGAAAAACTTTAATGCCGTCACCATATGCTGCTAACTCGGCAGCTTTCTTAATAGTTCTTACGGAGTCTCTCTCGTTAAGACCTGAGTTGTTGTCGTTACCATTTACGGTTACGAAAATAGTCCTACCAATATCGTCACCTTGACCAGGCTCAATAATTCGAGCCCCCACACTTTCATTTTCTTGACGAAAATATAGTTTGCCATCATAATAATTGACTCCCAGCTCCCCTAGTTTTAGATCAGCTAAGGATGGGATACGCCCCTGTACACCAGAGCGCTTTAGTATAATTTTGGTTTCTGATGAAATCATTGCTACGTCAGATTCAGGCTAATGTAAAGAAATCACATTCATATAATCTCCTTACGATTATTTATACACCTAATTTGACTTGACTTTTTTAAAGAAATATGATAAAGGGAAGTATGTACATTATTGCTCCAAGTATAGAGCCCATAAAGCCCTTTTGTAATTCGTCTATTTCTGTTTCTAATTTGCTTGGATGTGAGTCCATTTAAAAATATGTAAAGGATAAGAGTCAGTATGATCTAGTTCTACGGCGACCATAAGAAACTTTCTTTGGTTGCTCTTGCACAAATAGATTTGGATTTACTTCCTCTGTAGGGAACATCCATTTTTCGATTGCCTCGCGGCGCTCTTCAGTGAAGAATGGCTGTTCGATATACCAGATGATCCATTCGGTATATGCTTTATCTGAATTACATGATTCACATGCACATAATACATTTGTCGTATGATTACTTCCTCCTTTTGAACGTGGAACTATATGATCTAATGTTAGGTTTGTATCTGAGCCACAGTAGGCACATTTATTATTCCATTGATTCTTAATAGCTGTCTTCCACATTCGTTTTGCTTCAGAAGATGAACAGGTGTGGAGGTTAAAAAGATAACCTTCGGGTGAACCATACGTATCCATAAGTTATACTTGCGTATATTTTATTTAGGAATATGTTTATTATAACACAAAAAAAAACCTCCCATATAGGGAGACTCTATTTATCTAACCGAGATTCTAACACCTCGGTAACCATTCCGCTTTAAGTAGCTCTCCATAATCCAGGCATCTCTGCCTGAATTGAAGATCTCTTCGCGTTTTTCATCGTCTTTGTAACCTATCACACAATATCTCATTAAGTAATTGCGTGGAACGGTCATAGGACACTCCAGTTGGACAGTTTATTTAGTCTTACTTACCACCCTGCTTCTTAAGTTTAGCTACGACCTTAGCCATAGCAGCACTGCGATCCTCATCACTCAAAGGCTTCTTCTTACCGAAGCCATCACTAGCAGCAGGGGGCTTGCTGTAGTCGGTTCTAGCATCAGTACCCTTACGCTCTTGCTCTTTGTCCTTACGAGCGTCACAGCCTTCCTCACTCATCATAGAAAGGTATGCCTGGTAGAGAGAATCAACTTCTTCCTTTTGGGTTTTCTGTCTCTTCATGCCTTTTTCCATAGGCTCTTTACTATCTTCCTTCTCACCAGTAGAGTACTTATTATGATCCCAATCTTTACCGTACATTTTTTTCATGCGTTTACGGTCTTCACCAGCATCAGCACGTAATTCGCTAGACCTTTTGTCTTTACCTTTTTCTTTATCATAGTCAGCTTCTCTACGATCTGTTTCTTGATCTTTAAAGAGAGCTATTGCATGACCTTCTTTACGTTTTTCACCGTACTCTTCATTCTTCATCCCCTTTTCCATAGGCTGTTTACTGTCTTTATTTTCACCAGTAGAGTACTTACTATGCTTCCAATCTTTACCATAGATGTTTTTCATGCGTTTGCGGTCTTCACCAGCATCCGCTCTCATTTCTTTGGCTCTACCTTTTCTACCGTGAGTTTCATCGTAATCGGCAATCTTACGATCTTTCCACTGATCTTTATAGAGAGCTATAGCATGACCTTCCTTATCTTCTTTTTCAGATTTACTCATCTCTGTAAGTAAATCATTAAGTTCATTTACACTAAAGTCACTTAAATCTTCACCTTCAGCAAGTAGAAAATCTACCCACTCTTCAAAGTTTGCTTCTTTATGAAAACCTTTAAGAGTCATTGCTAGGCGAGCACGTTCACCTAACTTACCACCTTTTTTAGCAGCGGCTTTTAGCTTAGCTTCTGGAATTTTTTCCCCTTCGGGTATTCCCATTTCTCTATGAAGAGCACCGGGCTTTTTGATAGCCCCTTGAATCCAGTCTTTTTCTTCAGACATATTGACCATAAGTGCAAGAGCTTCGTCAAGTCCGAACCCATTATCCATTAGGCTCTCTAGGACTGAATCAAAATCACTATATTCTACTGAATTATTAACCATAATTTTAGGTGCATTGGGATTGAATGTTGAACCAGGGGGCTTAGAAGCAACTGGTTTTGGTGTTGCCGTAGAACCTGCTGATGCAAAGTTCTTCAGAGTAGCCTTTGCGGCAGCGCCAGTTTTAGGTGCAGTTCTTGCGGGACGGACGGCTGGATTGGGTGCAGCAGGCTTAGGCATACGCCTCTTCAAGTCGTTCATCAAGGGGTTAGTTGTAGCACTAGTTCCTCTTGTAGAGTCTCTCTTTGCTTTAGCTTTTGCTAGTCCTGAATTAGCTTTTGCCCAAGCATCCATACCAGTTTTCTTTGCCGCAGCTTTGTCGCCAGCAGTAGCATCTTTAGCGTTTGCTTTTTCTCTTGCTGCAACGTATGCTTTATTTCTTGGATCATTAGCGCCAGTTGCAGCAGGCTTAGGTTTAACCTTCTGGGTTCCACCGCCACCGTTGTTGGGGTCGGGCTTAGGATCGGGCTTAGGATCGGGCTTAGGATCTGGCTTGTTAGGCTTATTAGCAGATAGTGGCTTACCACTATCTACGCCTTGACCAGGCTTGTATTTGGAATCTGCCCTACGACGACCAGCGGTTTCTGCGTCAATCTCACCTTGAGTTGCAGTTGAGCTCTGTGCGTTCTGTCCTCTGCGCTTATCAATATCGTTCTTTGATTTTTCCCACGACACTGCGGCATTTCTTTGGGACGCATTACCGAACATCTTTGCGCCAGCTCTTTTGATTTGACCACCCATTCTTTCTAGACCACGCCAACCCTTTTCGACTTCGGTGAGGTAAGCTTCATGGACCTCATCCCAAGTCATATCGCTTAGGTCAAGTCCTTCTTCCTCTACCAAGTGGTGAGCAAATGCTTCAACTTCTTCCCAGATAGAGTCAACACTCTCGGTTAGTTGTTGTGGCTTACCTACCTGAGCGTATGCCTCTTTGAGCTGAATATAAGAATTGAGGTCCATCGTAACAAAATAAATCCGTATGGTTTATTTATACTTGTAATTTATTAGCTTTCCTTCGCATATCCTAAGCTCACATACCACACCCTCAACATAACCATCTGCCTGTGTCGTATAATTATATATTTCTATCTTTCTAGTAATCAATAACGGATATAACTTTCCCCTATTATTAGTTTTTACTGTAGTATACCTTGCACCATTAAACACAAAGTCATACGTTCCTGTATAATCTGATCCCCACATCTGACCTGATGGGTCAATCCAGTAGAAGGACATTGTGCCCCCCTCCCAGTAATCATCTGATATATCTTTTGTCTGTGTTAAGACATTAGTAAGCTCTCCAATGGGGGCAGAGCATTTTACCTCATCAAACATCCCCATTGTTATAACCCAAATCACATTCTTCGTTTGTTGCGATATCAAGCTCTAATATAATCTCTGCTCTTTGTGTGTACGTTAGCATTGGGTGTACTAAAACACCCCTCTCAACGTGCTGTACTTGAGCACAAGTAAGCATTGTTGTGGCTGCTGCCGCTAAAAGTATCATTTTTCATTCTCTTGGTGTTCCTTGATTATAGCCTGTAACTCTGTATCCTGCTGTAGTTTCTTAAGAACTCTTTTCATTCTCCACTTCATCAACCATAGGTCTGGCTTCATTTTAAGAAGAAGCCACTGCCTACGTAATTCTACAGTCAATACTTTAAACTGTAGCCCTAACCAAGGAGCCACATTATTATCCATAATAGCAATAACTACAATGATAAGAAGTGCGGCGTCGAGATAATAAATTTGATTCATAATATAATAGTTTCTAATTCACAGGTTAATTCATACATCTTAGTTAGGCTAATGTTTCCCTCATCATCCCGGCATTCCATTGCGGCACACCTAATAGCGGCAGCAATGGCTTCGGGTGTAATACTCATACCAGCCTGAGTAACGGCATCATAAACACGTGAAGCAGAATCAGACATGTTGATACCGACGGTTACTATTATTTAGGTTAGATTTAGAGCATCATAGATATACTCCCTACCCCTATCAATCCAATAAGGTGTGAAGACATCTCCAAAATGTTCTGTTAGGAATGCAAACTTCTCATCAATAATCTCTTTACCAAGAACATGGAAGTGTGCTGTGGAGAGTGCAAAGAACTCATCATAAGCATCAATATCTTTTGCCTTCATTTTCTGGTAGAGGTCCCTAGCTTGGTCCATAAGGGGGATTGCTCCTTCGGGCATATAGATTACCTCTCCCGTTGGTAGAGGTAGCTTCTTACTCTTTATAGCCCCCATAGAGACCTTCATACACTCACGGGTCTGCTCTACTGATAGTGCGTTAGGGCTCTCTCCACGGAAACCATACTGAACGCAACCATTAGTGCATTCCATCACACGGATAATAGCAGTGGCGTCTAGTACTTCTGGGGCACAGTCCGACCAAATCTTAAACCACTTATCGTAGAACCCAGGATGTTCGTTGTGTGTATGCATATTCAATATAAGTATTGCATTATTATTATACATTAAAAAACCACCCCTGTGAAGAGGTGGTGTGACACTTAACACGTTGTCTTTGATGTGTTAAAGATATGAGATTTTTTTAACACATCGTGAGAAGTGGTGGACAGTTTAATGGTTGTTTAGGGGGCATTCAGCCCCCCCTATAACCTACTTTGATGTATTTGCCAATAGGACTCTAATTTGATCCGGTTTCAAGGATGGATCAGCCTGAAGTAATATCGCAACTGCTGCTGCGATTAGGGGGCAAGCCATAGAGGTACCACTCTTTGTGCCTATCAGATTACCTGGTAAGGTTGACCAAATTGTTTTGCCAGATGTAGTCACATATAGCAGCTCTTTAGTGCCATCATTATCCCAGTCCACTGGTTCACCCGCTCTATTTGAGAATGATGTCATATCACCAGCCTCATCAATGGCTCCAACAACAATCCCATACTCTGATGCGTATGATCCAGGTGCCTCAGGACTTGAAGCCGCAATTGGATCAGTATCAAAGGCATTTCCAGCAGCCATTACGCAGATGACGTCATTGTCATTTGCATACTTAATAGCATCTCTAATTATTTGAGGGGGAACATAACCACCGCCAAGAGACATATTAATTACGTTGGCACCATTATCAACTGCATAATAGATGCCTGAAGCTAGATTCAAGTATGATCCACCCTGATCAGTTCCGGGAAGAATTTTTATTGGCATGATTTGTGTATTGAATGCTGCACCGACAATACCAATTCCATTATCCTCAGCAGAGACAGTGCCTGCTACGTGAGTACCATGACCATCCAAGTCCTCTAAGGAGTTATCATTATTTACAAAGTCCCAACCATTGACGTCATCAATGTAACCATTCAAATCATCATCAATACCATTGTTTGGAATTTCTCCAATATTTATCCAGATGTTATCATCTAATTCAATATGAGTAATGTCTACACCAGTATCAAGTACAGCAACAATGATACCCGCACCAGTTAATCCAACAGCCCAAGCTTCGGGGGCACCAATAGCATCTAGATTGTACATATTTGTACCGGGGGCATAGTCAAAAGCAACTGGAGGTTGTTGTGGTATGTCCACATTTGTTAAATCCTCAAGAGCAAATTCAACTGAAGCCTCACCAAAACCATCAATAATGTTGTAATCGCCTGTAATATTGCTTAGGTTGGGTTTATATATTGGTGACGGAGAGTCATCTAACCCCTCAGTTGGGAACGTAAATGTATAGAGGGATTCGTAATCACGTAATTCTGCCGCTACTAGCCATTGACCCTTAGTACCTGAAAGAGGTCCTTCATATATTAAATAACCATTTGAATTGGTACGCTTAACTTTAAATTTACCGCGATACTGGTAGCTTCCTACCATTGTAATAACATAGTCTGAATTATCTCTTACTACTCTTATGTAGTCTTTACCATCGCCATATTCGGCAAATAGTGCTTCTATCTGTTGCTTTGGAGTAAGATCCATTCGTGTCCCTTTATTATTTTACCATAATAAAAAAAGATCATATTAATATTTATAAAAAAACCACCCCCCGTAGGAGGTGGTGGACAGTTTATAAAGTGATCAGATGACTCGGGTCTTTTCGTGTCCTACGCGGATGCGAGGATCACACCAGATCTCAAAGCCAGCAGCGATAGCATCTAGACAGAAACTAACATCTTCACCACACATATCTTGTACATTACCTGAATCAAAGATTTGCATCTTGGGAGCGAACCAGGGGTACTTCATCTCAGGGTGCTCAAACACACCATTCTTGAGTAGGATCCAACCAAAGCCAGCATAGTCAACAGTGAAAGGCTTCTTACGCTTTTGGATTCCTTCAACCATTTCGTGGTTCATAACACCACCATTCTTGGCAAAGTCATCTTCTTCTAGCCAGTGAGCTACGGAAGTGGTACGACCATCTTCAGTAGAGTACCAACCAGTAGCGATGTCTGTATCCATAAGGACTAGTTGAAGAAGCTTCTGGGTGTTGAATACGATATCACTATCAATCCAAAGCTGATAGTCATAATGTAGCTTACCGTTCCACGGAATCTGATCGGGACCACGTAGAACGTTAGCACCGAGGCACTTACAACGTGCGAAGTTTACCATTGAACTGTAGTCTTGGGAGATCTGAATAGATGCTCCCATTTGAACTAAGTCAAAACACATTTGAACAAAGTTCTTTAAGTAGGTGTAGCTTACGCCACGACCAGGAAGACAGAAGACAATGCTTTTACCTTTAAGCATCTCCTTTGCCTTTGCATAATCCCACTCTTCTGCTTGATTAGCAACCTTACCCTTGGGTGGCTCTTTTGCCTTTACCGTAAATCCTTTAGCCATAATATTCTTTAATAATGAAACGTTTCAATTCATACTAGTACTGTAGTTAGTACGAAGCATCTGTATAAGTAGGTGCTTCACACTCTACATATTCAAGTTTAGCATCTTTAGAGTGATTGGTCAACTCCAAATATGTTTTAATGCCAACCATCTCTTTTTTAAATTCAGCTTCGCATAAGCAAGACCGAATACAAGTATTATTGACATAGATGTGATAGAGTTTGTCAGTCATTTTGTTAGTTCACGGAGGAATACTTCATCTCCCTCTATGACCCATTCTAATTCAGTTCCTTCATACCAACAAAATTCATTAAGAATTTCGGGTGGAAGTTGAACGATAAGGTCACCCGAGGAAACATCTTCTTGTAACTCAACGACAAATCGTTTGTCCTTGTTCATTCTATTTTATATGTTCTATTAGACTATATAGTCTTATGGGAAATCAGCGAAACAAGCTTCGACATCTACGGCAACTTGGACACCGTTCACTGTAGCACCACTGAAGTTAGCAACACCAATATTGATTGTTCCAGCTGGATTATTCGTATAGAATGGTCCAAAGTTAGCTGGGTTGGATGCGACTGATGGATATGATGTGTAAATTGTACTGAAAGCTTGAGCATTGCCGAACTCATCCGTAATTACCAAAGTACCATTTACCACTCTAGCAATAATAATATCGGAAGTTATTCCTCCAGTACTAGAGAATTTGAGAATAGTGGTAATTTTAAGCCACGCAATATCACTATTGACTGGTAAAGTTGTTACAATAAGCTGTGATCCTTGTCCGAAATTTCCTCCTGGATTATAGAAAGTAATAAATTGATGACCAGTCTGTAATGAAGTTGCTCCACCAATATTAGTGGCGTTAGTTGGTAATGGATAGCAACTTGCCATTGCTAAACATTTGAGCTCATTAGTATTTGTATTATAAGAATCATCACCAGTAAACCACCTATTAGCACCTGCACCAATTGCCAATTGCGCACCTGCGACATTAGGGGTTACCACCGCAGAACCAATAGCAAGGTGCCCAATTGCCGAAGTATTTAAAGTATCAGCTAACTCACCAAGAAATGTATTAGAGTTTCCTGTAATTATATTGGATCCAGCTTGAGATCCAACAAAAACATTACTTGCTCCGATAGTAGTATTCTGACCTGCAACTTGTCCAATCATAACATTGGCATTGCCTGATGACAAATTATTTCCAGCAGAGAGACCGCCAATAAAATTACCAGCACCAGAAGTGACTTTGTTCATAGCTGCCGCACCAATAACGGTATTGGAGAAAGCAGTTTGACCTACATTAGCAGATGCAATATCAGCACCAATGTACGTGTTGCCATCACCACCAGCACCAAAGCCAGCAGTCTTTCCAACACACGTGGTTCTAGTTGCGTTTACAGCATCCTCACCAGCATTAAGACCGATAAAAACGTTTCCACCATCTACTGTTTCTGCATTACCAGCTGCCTTACCAATCTTAATTGTATCAGTTGTAGTCTCAATATTAGCGAGCGTAATTTGATTTACACTGACATCACCAGAACCATTTCTAGCAACAATTTTAGATGCAGTTGCCGCTGTAGTAGCATCAACAGACCAAGTTCTATTTGTACTGCCATTATAATTGTTGCCATTTATGTAAGTTCCACTTGTTAGTGTGGCTGAAACACCAGCAGGACCTGGAGGACCATTGGGACCAGGAGAACCACCAGGACCATCGGGACCATCGGGACCA
>CESO01050862.1_pt1 | contig 34981 bp, 22 predicted proteins | sample 356341 | NCBI WGS metagenome assembly CESO01 (sample SAMEA2621812, study PRJEB7988) | marine metagenome | biome: marine biome (ENVO:00000447); feature: deep chlorophyll maximum layer (ENVO:xxxxxxxx); material: "saline water (ENVO:00002010), including plankton (ENVO:xxxxxxxx)" | depth 35 m | reverse complement strand
GCTCGCAGACCACTCAGCTTCAGGGAGGCCGGATCCGGGAACGATGCCTGCCATCCAAGAAACTCGATACTCGATGAAAAGGCCGCCTGAGCAGACGACTCGTCTTCACCGCCGATGCAGGCCAGTGTGGCCAGTACGACCAGTACAGGCGGTTGATTGGAATCAAGTCGTCTGTTCGCCCTTCTTTCAGCACCCGGCTTGTGATACCGCTCTTCCAGATGGCGATCGATGATCGTATCGACCACCCACTCCCAGCGATCTATCCGACCATCGACCCTCACCAATCGATCGAACGATTCGCGGAAGATCCTGTATTGACTCTCACTCATCTGGGAAAGCGACGGTATGCACATGTCCAGAAGCGGCAGCCGGATACTCGCATCGAGATCAAGGATCATTTCCTGAAACGCCCGCATCTGTCGTATCTGTGGATCCGGCAACTCACTTGCCAGTATTGTCCATTGAAGATCCTGATCGGCGGGATCCTCGTCGAGAACGAGGCAGTACACCAGAAGCTGAGCCGTCGGGGCTGCGTGAGCCGCCTCCTTCAACTTCTCCGGAATGGATTCCAGCAGTTCCCGGGAATGCTGCAGGGCATCCTTGTCGATCGTGCCGATTCGACCGATGGCCTGATCAAGTACGGATCCGAGTACCACTTCCCCCAGTATGTTCGCCGCCTGGCGACGTCTCTGTTCCTCGCTGGCCCGCATTTGATTCGATGACGTCGATGTTTCCGTGGACGTCTGCTGCATTCTTGAGGCCGTCTCCTTCAGTCCTTGCTGGACCTGCTCCTGGGAGATGCCTCGAACACGGGAGATCCTGTCTGCCAACGGCGGATGTGTAGCGAATATCGAATCGAATCCCTTGGTGAAGAACATATGGTTGATTTCAGAAGCCTTCTCGTTCTCCTCGGTTCGCTTCATGTGACCAGCCAGCTTGATCTTCTCGAGTGCGCCTCCGATCCCATCGGGGTTTCTCGTGAACTGGACCGCGGAGGCATCTGCCAGATATTCCCTCTGGCGTGAGACCGCAGCCTGAATCAATCTTCCGAAGAACGTTCCGATGAATCCACAGATCATCATGGCCAGCCCGAACAGCATGATGGCGAGTCCGATGCCACCACCACCTTCGTTCTTGGAGGAGGACCGACGGCCCGAGCCCAGCATGGCCGGCCCGATGAGCCGAAGACAGACCCAGCCGGTGATGCCAAGCACCAGCAGACCATGGATGACGCCGATGAGACGTATGTTGATGCGCATGTCGCCGTTGAAGATATGGCTGAATTCATGGGCGACGACACCCTGAAGCTCGTCACGATTCAAGGCCTTCAATGTTCCCCGGTTCAGACTGACAATCGCGTCATTGGGCGACCAGCCAGCTGCGAATGCATTGATCGAGGGATCTTCGAGAATATAGAGTGGCGGAACAGGGGTGCCACTGGCGATCGCCATCTCCTCGACGATGTTCAGGGCCACTCGCTCTTCGTGGACTCGAGTCGAGGGATCGAGCTGACGTGCACCGAGCATCTCGGCGACGGCCCTGCCACCTGATCGGAGCTGCATGATCTTGAACAGGCTCGATCCACCGACGATCGCGGTGGTCAAGGCAGCCACTCCCAGGAGAACCCAACCATTGAAGTAGTTGACTTCAATGCGGGTGCCCTGCTCCTCCTGCCCGATCACGTTGAACACCAGCATGGCCACGACATAGAGAACGGCGATCATCAGTGCCAGACCGGCGGCGAAGCAGATCACGAGAAGACCTGTTCGCCGGCGCGCATGATCCTGCTGCTCGAAGAAATTGGTCGCCATGTCTATCGCCTCAGCAAATGCTCTTGGTGATTATCAGCTGAAATCGACCTTTGGAACCTGCTTCTCGGCTTCGTCCTCGATTTCGAACATGTCGGCTTCGGAGAAGTTGAACGTTCCAGCGACGAGACTCGACGGGAACTGCTCTCGTCGAACGTTGTACACCATCACCGAGTCGTTGTACGACTGACGCGCGAAGGCGATCTTGTTCTCGGTGGTGGTCAGTTCCTCCTGGACCTGCATCATGTTCTGGCTCGCCTTGAGATCCGGATAGGCCTCCATCGTGACCATCAATCGACCCAGTGCACCGGTCAGTGCGCCCTCTGCGTTCGAGAGCGCCTTGACAGCGCCACCGGCAGTCGGATCCTTGGCCGCGGACTTGGCTGCCGACATGGCCTGATTTCGAGCCTCGGTCACGGCTTCGAACGTCCCCTTCTCATGAGCCATGTACCCCTTGGCGGTCTCGATGAGATTCGGTATGAGATCGTGACGTCTCTTGAGCTGCACATCGATCTGCGCAAATCCGTTCTTGACCCTGTTTCGATCACGCACCAGCGCGTTGTACATGCCGATGACGATGAAGATGATCAGGATCAATCCGGCAACCACGCATATCGCGATGATTGCGCCTGTACTCAGGGCCAACACAGCAGGTAGGTTCATGGAATCTTCCTTTTCAATGGTTCATGAATCAAGCGTTTCAGCAGCATGACGGACAACAGGACATTCATTCTAACAGCGGGAATGCGATCTCCTGACCTCCGGATTCTGCCGAGCCGGCTAAATCAGTCATATTCCACAGGAATCTGTCACAATCCGGTTCAACAACACCTCTATCCATGGTCTCAACATGTCACTTCGCTGGAAACTCGTACTCTCGATCGGACTGCCCGTAATCATCATCTACGGGCTTCTGATATGGATGCAGTTCAACACGCTTCGAGACACGTCACTGATCAATGCGAAATCCAATGCGAGGATCTCCTCCGAATCCTGGGCCAATACCTTCAATGGTCAGCTGCTCGGTGTTGCCCAGGCTGTCGATGCCATCGCTTCCTCGGTGGCCATACATCCAGAACCGCAGGAAGAGGAGCTCTACCTCTACAACGAACAGCTCATGAATCAGAACGATCTGGTGGCTGGATCATCCGTTGCCTTCGAGCCTGGCAAGTGGAAGACGGATGTGGATCGATACGCCCCCTATGCCTGGAACTCGAATGGTTCCCGCCAGAGGAAGGACCTCTCGGAGGAATACGACTACCTCGAGAAGGACTGGTATCAAGTAGGAGCCGACGGCACCTCTGGATGGACCGAACCATACGATGGACCTGTCTTTGGATCTCTTCTGGTCACCTACAGCACACCTGTTGTTCGCGGTGAGGAGGTCATCGGCGTCGTGGCAGCGGACATCGCGCTGCTTCCACTTCAGAGGCAGCTTCGCTCAGAGGGGCCGGAAGGCATGACGACCCTGCTGGCCTCACCTGAAGGTGCATTCATAATGCATCCAGATGCGTCCAGGATATTCTCCGACTCCATCCGGACCGAAGCAGCCCGTACAGGCTCCGATGAGCTGGCTGCGTGGTCGGAGGATGTCCAGAAGGGAATCGCCGGATTTCAGAGACTGGACGGCTATCCGCTGGCCAGAGATCACTGGCTTCTCTATTCGCCGGTCCAGGCAACGGACTGGTCCATGGCGGCCGCCTTCGCGGAGGATGACATCCTGGCACCTGTCCATCATCAGTTGATCATGAATCTGATTTTGATGGGTGCGGGGCTCCTCCTGCTTCTGATCATCATCGCCTTCACTGGCTTTCGAATAGTCAGTCCCGTCCGCAGACTGGCTTCAGCGGTCAGACTGCTTGGCGAAGGTGATCTCGATGTCCGCGTCCCCCCACCGCCTGGCCGTGACGAGATCGGCGAGCTCGCACGCGGATTCAATGAAATGACGGAACGTCTTCAGCACAACATCAAGGATCTCGCTCGGGAGACCGCTGCGCGTGAACGAGTTGACAGCGAGATGCGATTGGCCAGAAAGGTCCAGGAGATGCTGCTGCCGGATGGTTTCCCTGCACTTCCGGATCGTGAGGATGTGGAGGTCTGGGCCCTGAATGAACCTGCTCGCGTCGTGGCAGGAGACTTCTTCGATGTGATCGATCATGGGGATCGAATCACCATCGTCATGGCCGATGTCTCCGGCAAGGGTGCCGGGCCGGCGATGTTCATGTCCATGGCCAGAACGATCATTCGAATGCTCGACGCGGAGCAGATGCCTCTTTCCGAACTTGTTCTTCAACTCAACAAGCGACTGTATCCCGACTCGCACGGCGCCATGTTCGTGACGATGGTCATACTTCGCTACGAGACCTCGACCGGCAGGATGAAGATCGTCAATGGCGGTCATCCGCCGCCCATCCGAATCATGCCCGATGGAACAGTCGATGCCGTCGGCAATTCCACGGGGCCACTCGTCGGTGCAATCGATGATGCCGGATGGGACACCATCGAGGCCTCGCTCGAGCCGGGAGAAGAGCTGCTGCTCTATACGGATGGTGTGACCGAAGCCGCCGATCAGAACCAGAATCTGCTTGGAGTCCATGGTCTGCTGGAGTTGCTTCAGACGATGGATCTCTCCAATCAGTCTCCCGATGTCGTGTGCCAGGCTCTTGTTGAATCGGTTCGTGAGCGAGAACAGGGCGAGGCATCGGACGATGTGACCATTCTGGTCCTGAAGAGACCGATTGACTGATCACCCTGCCGAAGCGCTATCCGCAAAGACGACCGCCTGGGAACTGGAGACGACTCCGCCGGGTATGGTCTCGTCCCCGGCCATCATTCGACTCAAAGCATCCCTCTTGTCCTCGCCGATCACCTGCCAAATGATGCGGCGGGCTCTGTTGATGGCGGGATACGTCAGTGTCATTCGGCGTCTTCCCTGATAGGAACCGCTGGTGATCGCGACATCGCGATCACGCACCTTCAGGACGAGATCCCCGGGGACGAGAGAGGCCGTATGGCCATCAGGACCGAGACCAAGATGGATGATGTCGAGCATCATCGGCATCCCGCATGATTCGATCAGTCGATCGGCATATCGATCGGCCGCCTTGTCGATGTCCGGATCATTCACGGGCATGGGATGTGTTCTTGCCCGAAGTGACGGCCTTACCGCCAGCACGTGCTCGTTCAGTTGAGTCAGATTCCGATCGGCATCGCCCTCGGGTGCAATTCGCTCGTCCACCTGGAAGATGGAGACAGCATCCCACGGGAGATCGGTTCTTCGGGCAAGCGATTCGAGCATCGGCCATGGGGAATGTCCACCGGATACCGCCATCGAACAGCGGCCGCGTTCATCCACGGCTTCCAGTATTCGATGAGCCAGCCACTCCTCCGCCTGACTGGCCACTTCTCCTGCGGTATCGAACACGTGAATGGGAGGTGGTTGATGGTGAGTGGTCATTCGATCGCCTCGACGACGGCCTGGACATTCTGATTCCACACCAGCGTCGTGGTGTACTCATGCTCATATCCGAGAACGCAGTATGTTCCCGTGCCGAGCGTGAAGCATCGACCTTCCTCGGGCTGCAGGCCCAGCCAGGTAGCAGCCATCACTCTCAGGACATGGCCGTGCGCGAAGAGGGCCACATCACCACCGGCCTCCTTGGCACGATCAATGACACGAAGGCAACGTGCCTGGACATCCACGGCCGACTCGCCTCCGGGAGGCTGACCGTTCCAGATGGTCCAGCCCGGGACACTCTTCCTGATTTCAGTGGTGGTACGGCCCTCGTACTCACCGTAGTTCCACTCACACAGATCCTTGCTGACTTCAGCGTCGCTCGAGAATCCCGCCAACTCGCAGGTTCTGCTCGCACGTTGCCTGGGACTCACGAGCACGAGCGAGAAGTTCTTGCCTGCCAAGGACCGACCAAGCAGACTGGCCATCTCCTCGCCATGGGTCGTGAGGGGTATGTCAGTGAAGCTCGTATGTTTTCCGGTCATGCTCCATTCGGTCTGGGCATGACGAAGAAGCCACAGTCGGGTACCGATCATGATTCAACCAGCTCCTCGACGGATTCCAGAACCGGCGCTCGCCATTTCATTCCGGCATGAAGCAGTGAATCGGCCTCCTCCGGACCCCATGACCCGGGCTTGTAGGAATGGACAGGCGTCGATTGGTCCAGAACGGGATCGACCACCTTCCATGCGGACTCGACTTCATCCACCCGCGCGAACAGGCCGGCTTCACCGGCCATGGCATCGCCAATAAGACGTTCATAGGCAGTCATCTGATCTGCCGCTTCATGCTGAGCGACCATCTCGATCTGTTCGCCGACCATTTCCTCACCGACCTTCTTGGCCCTGGCGCCGATGGCGATGATCGTGTTCGGATTGAACTGGAATCGGAAGTAGTTGCGATCACCTCGGTGGCAGTCCTCGAAGAGCTGTTGTGGCGGCTGCTTCATCTCCACGACGACTTCAGTCGATGTGACCGGCAGATTCTTCCCGGCACGGATATAGAACGGCACATCGGCCCAACGCCATGAATCGATGTGGAGCCTCAGGGCGACGAAGGTCTCTGTCCTTGAATCCGGCTTCACCCCGGGTTCATCCAGGAATCCCTCGAATTGTCCTCTGACAATGTCGTTCTTGGTCAATGGCTTGATCGACTTGAACAAGCGGACCTTCGCATCCCGCAATGTCTCCTCATCGCGATTCGATGGTGGATCCATCGCCAGAATCGCCAGGATCTGCATCAGATGATTCTGGACCACGTCCCGGATCGTTCCAGCCTCGTCGTAGAAGGCTCCTCGACCCTGCACGCCGAAGTCCTCGGCCATGGTGATCTGGACGGATTTGATGCTGTTTCTGTTCCAGATCGGTTCCATGAACACGTTTCCGAATCTGAAGTAGTTCAGATTGAGAACCGGTTCCTTTCCGAGGAAATGATCTATTCGATAGATGTTCTCCTCCGGAAAGACGTCATGGACGACCCTGTTCAGATCCAGTGCCGACTTCAGATCCCTGCCGAACGGCTTCTCCACAACGACGCTGGCGTGGTCCGCGCACCCCGAGGCCTTGAGGGCTTGGCATACCATCTCGAAGATCGTCGGTGGGATGGCGAGATAGTGAAGTGGACTCTTCGCATTACCGAGCGCCTGCTTCAGACGATCGAAGGTCTTCGAATCCGAGTAATCGCCACTGACATAGCTGATTCGATCGGCCAATCGCTTGAAGATCGATTCGTCCAGATCGCCCTGTCCGTAGGTCTCGATACCGTCCCTTGCCCGGGCGATCAGCGACTCGGCCTTCTCTTGATCACGAGCGATGCCGATGATGGGCACGTTCAGATGACCCCTCTCCTCCATTGCATAGAGAGATGGAAAGATCTTCTTGTGAGCCAGATCACCCGTCGCACCGAAGAGGATGAACGCATCGCATGCCTGACGACTCATTTCGACGCCGCCTTTTCATGATGACCACCGAACTGGTATCTCATCGCGGAAAGCAGTTGATTGGCAAAGTCCCCTTCGCCTCTTGAATTGAATCGTTCGAACAAGGCCGTGGCCAGGACCGGAGCCGGAGCACCCTCGTCGATGGCCGCCTGGAGTGTCCATCGACCTTCACCCGAATCGGATACACGTCCGGCGAATTCATGGAGATCTGGACTGTCCAGAAGCGCCTTGGCCGTGAGATCCAGAAGCCACGAGGCGATCACGCTTCCACGCCTCCACACCTCGGCGATATCAGCCAGATCGAGATCGAACTGGTAGTACTTGGGATCTCTGAGGGGAGTCGTCTCGGCGTCGTTGTCCTGCTGCTTCATGCCGACGTTCGCATGCTTGAGGATGTTCATTCCCTCCGCATAGGCCGCCATGATTCCGTACTCGATTCCATTGTGGACCATCTTCACGAAATGACCGGATCCGGTTGGGCCGCAGTGCAGATAACCATGCTCGCAGGTGCCGCTCTTGTCCTCGCGTCCGGGCGTACGTTCCGCCTCGTCCATGGACGGTGCGATCGTCGAGAGAATCGGATCGATGTGCGCGACCGCTTCATCATGTCCACCGATCATCATGCAATAGCCGCGGTCGAGACCCCATACACCGCCGCTGACGCCGACATCGACATAATGGATCCCCCTGTCGGCAAGCGACTCGGCTCGATCGATGTCGTCTCGGTAGTACGAGTTGCCACCATCTATGAGGATGTCGCCCTTGGAAAGCAGTGGCGACACCTTCTCGACCGTATCGGAGACGAATGCGGCGGGAATCATCATCCACACGACTCGTTGGCCGTCCAGAGCCTGGGTGAATTCCTCGAGTGTCTTGGCACCCTTGGCACCCTCCCCCACGAGTTCATCGACAGCCTCGGCATGCACGTCGTAGACGACGCATTCATGACCATCCTTCATAAGTCTGCGAACCATGTTGGCGCCCATTCGCCCAAGTCCGATCATTCCCATCTTCATTGCCGTTCTCCTTGTCTTCCAGTTCCAGTCGCTCAATGCCTATCAGGCGGACTGGAGATCCTGACTCTTCTCATCGATGGCGTCCATGAGATCGCCCCATGATTTATTGAAGGCATCCCGGCCTTCGATCTGAAGGCGTTCACCCAGAGCGTCGACGTCCAGGCCCGCCGCCTTGCATCGGGCGATCGTCTCGTCCGCCGCCGCCATGTCGGATTCGCCCAGGGAACCCGTGACTTCTCCATGATCCGCAAAGGCGAGAAGCGTCTTCTCCGGAATGGTGTTGACTGTCTCGTCTGCAGCCAGCGCGGAGATGTAGAACGTGTCGGGAAGCGACGGATCCTTGGTGCTGGTGCTCGCGAAGAGAAGCTTCTGTGGCTTCGCTCCCTTGGCGGCGAGCGCCTCCCAGCGTGGCCCCGAGAAGATTTCATGGAATGCCCGGAGGCACTGGACCGATGCCGCGACACCCAGCTTGTCCTTGAGATTCTCGGGGAGGTCGTTCATGGCCGCCTTGTCCCAACGGGAGACGAACACAGAGGCAACCGAGAAGTTGTCGAGTGGCTCGCCTGCCTGGGCTCTTCGTTCGAGACCGTTGATGTAGGCTTCCGCCGCACGTCGGTACTGCGCCTCGGAGAACAGCAATGTGACATTGATGTTGATTCCGCGTGAAATCAGCTCCTCGATGGCCGGTGCACCTTCAGGTGTGCCGGGGACCTTGATCATCAGATTCGGTGAAGCCGCTCGCTTGAAGAGTGCGTCACCCTGCTGGATGGTCGTCTTCGTGTCGTTCGCCAGAAGCGGTGAGACCTCCAACGAACAGCAGCCATCGGTATGACCCGAGACATCCCAGATCGTCTTGAACAGCAAGGCGGCTCTCTTCAGATCCTGAATGGCCAGCGTGAAGAAGATCTCTTCGCGATCCGTGGTTCCGGATGCACGCAGTGATCTGATTTCCTGATCGTAGAGATCGGTATCGGCGATGGCCTTGTCGAATATCGAAGGATTCGACGTCAGCCCGGTAACCGACAATTCCTCGATGTATCTGGCAAGCGTGCCATTGTCGAGAATGTCGCGACGAATGTAGTCCAGCCAGATGCGCTGGCCCGTTTCATGCAGGTCATACATGGGGTTCATGTGTTGCTCCCTCGCAATTCGGAGGACTTCACCGAGACGACGACGGTGGCGTTCCTCACCAGTAAATTCGGCCTTGAGATAGGCCGCTACGATTTCCTTGGCTGGCTCCACGCCGAGCGTCCGAGCTCCAAGGGTTATCACATTCACGGCATCGTGCTCCACCATCTGATGGGCCGTGTAGATGTTCTCTGTCGATGATGCGCGGATGAGCGGCATCTTGTTGGCCGCGACCGTGACTCCCGCACCGCTTCCGCATAGGAGGATGCCTCGCTCCGATCGACCGCTTCCGATTTCCCTGCAGAGCGCTTCGGCCGCAAGGGGATAATCAACTGAATCACCGGTCAGCGGACCGACGAAGTGGATCTCGTGCCCTAGCGAACGGGCGACCTCGGCAAGCGGTTCCATGAAAGGCCGACCCGCATGATCACTGGCCATGGCGACGTGCATCAGACCACCCCTTCCATGATGCCCACGAGATTGCGGACTCGATCCGCAACATGTTCCGGCGTGAAGCCGCGTTCCGAGTAGACCCTGGGGCCAGGAGCCGAGGAACCGAATTGCGAGAGACCGATCACGTCATCGGCGAACTCGTACCAGGTCTCCGGCGAAGCGGCTTCGACAGCGACGATCGGCAGATCACAGGGAACGATCTCGGCCTGCATGTCCTCTGGAAGGGATCTGAAGAGTTCGACACAGGGCATCGTCACGACACGGACCTCGAGCCCTTCCTTGGCCAGAAGAGATCGTGCCTGCATGGCCAGATTCACTTCTGATCCCGTGGCAATGATCGTGCCTCTGTCACCATCGGCGAGGATGGCAGCGCCCTTGGATACATCGGCGAAACCGGGATCGTGAATCGGGATTCCCTGACGAGTGAGCACCAGACAGCTTGGACCATCGTGGGTGATGGCCTCTCTCCATGAGCCGATGCATTCCTGCGCATCGGCTGGACGGAACGTCTGCATGCCCGGCATCGTGCGAAGACCAGCCAGCTGCTCGACGGGCTGATGGGTCGGACCATCTTCGCCCAGTGCGATCGAATCGTGTGTGAATATGAAGATGACGGGCAGCTGCATCAGCGATGCCAAGCGGACCGGTTCACGCATGTAGTCGAGGAACGAGAAGAAGGTGGCGCAATATGGCCGAATGCCTCCGTGGGCGGCCATGCCGTTGCAGATGGCTCCCATCGCGTGTTCTCTGACTCCGAAGTGGATGTTTCGACCGGTCCAGTCTCCGGTATTGACATCACCACCATCGATGATGTCCGTCTTGGTCGATGGAGACACGTCGGCGGTACCGCCGACCATCTCGGGTATTCGAGAGGCAAAGGCGTTCAGCACCTTGCCACCAGCTACGCGCGTCGCGACTGATTCGCCGGGAGTGAAGACGGGCATCTCGGCGGAATCCCATTCCATGGGCAGTTCACCGCTCATGACGCGTTCCAACTCCCTCGCGAGATCCGGATGCGCCGAGGCGTAGGCCTCCCATCGATTCTTCCAGTCGGAATGCGTCGATGCTCTCTCGGCGGCCGCCGATCGCCAGCAGTCGACGATTTCCACGGGGATGTCGAAGGGCTCGTGCGTCCAGCCGAGTGTCTGGCGTGTCGCGGCGACGTTTTCGGCACCCAATGGGGAACCATGCGCGTGAAAACTGTCCTGAACAGGCGATCCGTAGCCGATGTGGCTGCTCACGATGATGAGACTCGGTCGATTGACCTCGGCTCGCGCTTCATCGAACGCCTTGTCGACGGCTTCGAGATCGTTGATGTCGTCGACGACGATCACATGCCACCTGCAGGCCGTGAACACACCGGCGATGTCCTCGTTGAGTTCATGGGGAGCGGGCCCCTCGAGGGTCACTTCATTGTCGTCGTAGATGACGGTGAGATTGCCGAGTTTGAGTCGTCCGGCAAGCGAGGCGGCCTCGTAGGAGATGCCTTCCATCAAGTCACCTTCACCAGCCGTCACATAGACGTGATGATCGATGATGTCATGACCCTCGCAGTTGAATCGTGCAGCGAGCATTCGTTCGGCCATGGCCATTCCGACGCCGTTGGCGACTCCCTGACCGAGCGGTCCCGTATTGATCTCGACGCCGGGCGTCATGTCCATCTCGGGGTGACCCGGGGTGCGGCTCTCCCATTGCCTGAAATTCTTCAGGTCGTCGATGGTCAAGTCGTAGCCCGCCAGATGAAGCGAGGCGTATTGAAGCATGCAGGCGTGACCGCCCGACATGATGAAGCGATCACGATCGATCCAATGCGGCGCCGATGCGTCGTAACGCATGTGGCGAGCCCACAGTCTCCAGGCAACCGGAGCCAATCCCATGGGCGTACCGGGGTGTCCGGAGTTCGCTTTTTCAACGGAATCAATGGCGAGAAAACGAATTGCATTGATGCAATCCACATCTCGGGATGCTGTCTTTTGACCCTCTGCTGACATGCTCAATTCCTCCCTGAAATGCCTTGGATTTGCCGTCCTCGATGAGGGGGTCATGCTACCACGGGTGGGGCTACCGGAAGTCCCCTTCGACCGCTCCCGCAGACCAGCTTCGAGTACAGTGGTCGGATCCCGAATTCGACACATCGTGGTCTCCGAAAGGACGCCCAGAGGCTGGGCGGAGGAAGCTGGAAGATATGAAGACTCTGGTCTGTGATATTGGCGGCACAAGCGTGAAGATTCTGCTCTCGGGGGAAACCCAACGGCGAAAAGCCCCGTCAGGACCTGAAATGACGGCCTCCGACATGGTCAGGATCGTCAGGGAGCTTGGTGGCGAGGACTGGTCCTGGGATCAGATCGCCATTGGCTATCCGGGCCCGGTGGTTCACGGCAGAATCATGTGCGAACCCTCCAATCTGGGCGATGGATGGATCGCCTTCGACTTCGCGAAGGCCTTCGGATGCCCGGTGAAGATCGTCAATGATGCCGCCATGCAGGCTCTTGGCAGCTATCACGGTGGCCAGATGCTGTTCATGGGACTTGGAACAGGGCTTGGGACAGCCATGATCGTCAATGGGCAACTCCAACCCATGGAAGCTGGGCATCTTCCGTACAAGAAGGGCAAGACCTTCGAGGATTTCACCGGCAAGCGAGGATATGCCGAGCTTGGAAAGAAGAAGTGGAAACAGGCCGTCCTCGAGATCATGGCCGAGTTCAAGCGAGCCCTCGAGCCGGACTACATCGTCATCGGCGGAGGCAACGCCAAGAAATTCGATCAGGACGAGCTTCCTGACTACTGTGAGCTTGGCCAGAATGCCAATGCCTTCACCGGTGGCTTTCGCCTCTGGGAACAGAACGCCGAGTAGACGGCTTGGGAATCAAGGGAACGAGAAAACGAGGGACAGGACATGAATCAAGGTGCGGCTCTTCATGAAGGCGACATCACCGCCTCTTCCATCTGGAAGGAACTGGAATCCCATCATCAACAGACCTCGACGGTTCATATGAGGGATCTGTTCGATGCCGATCCGAATCGATTCGATCGGTATGCCATGCTGTTCAAGGACTTCCTGATCGATTTCTCCAAGCATCGAATCACCGATGACACGCTGCCTCTGCTCAGAAGGCTCGCCAACGAGGCTGGTGTCGAGACTCTTCGCGATGCCATGTTCGCTGGTGAACGGATCAACACATCGGAGAATCGTGCCGTTCTGCATGTGGCACTTCGCAACAGAAGCAATCGTCCCATCCTCGTGGATGGTCAGGACGTCATGCCTGAAGTCAATGCCGTCCTCGAACAGATGAGGACCTTCTGTGACGCCGTTCGAGGTGGCACATGGAGAGGCTTCTCGGGAAAACGGATAACGGACATCGTCAACATCGGCATCGGAGGCTCGGATCTGGGACCGGTCATGGTGACCGAGGCGCTGCGTCCTTACATCAGCGACGACCTTCAGCCGCATTTCGTCTCCAACGTCGACAGCACCCACATCGCCGAGACGCTCAAGTCGCTCGATCCCGAAACCACCCTGTTCCTGATCGCCTCCAAGACCTTCACCACACAGGAGACGCTCACGAACGCCCACGCGGCTCGCGACTGGTTCATGGCCGTCGCTGGAGACGACTCCCACGTGGCCAAGCACTTCGTGGCCCTTTCCACGAACCAGGCTGAAGTCGAGAAGTTCGGAATCGATCCCGCCAACATGTTCCGTTTCTGGGACTGGGTGGGCGGACGCTACTCCTTCTGGTCCGCCATCGGTCTCTCGATAGCCGTCAGCATCGGCTTCGACCGATTCGAGGAACTGCTGCAGGGTGCTCACGAGATGGACGAGCATTTCCGCACTGCGCCGATTGAAGAGAACATACCGATGACCATGGGCCTGATCGGGGTCTGGTACAACAACTTCTACGGATGTCAGACCCAGGCGATACTTCCCTACGACCAGTACATGCATCGCTTCCCCGCCTATTTCCAGCAGGGAGACATGGAAAGCAACGGCAAGCACGTGGATCGCCAGGGCAATCACATCCATTGCCAGACGGGCCCGGTCATCTGGGGCGAGCCCGGAACCAACGGTCAGCATGCCTTCTATCAGCTGATTCATCAGGGAACGAAGATCATTCCATGCGATTTCATCGCACCCATCCATACGCATAATCCGATCGGTGAACAGCATCGGATACTGCTCTCGAACTTCTTCGCTCAACCAGAAGCGCTCATGAAGGGCAAGACCGAGAGTGAAATCGTCGATGAACTCACCGCCGGCGGCATGGATGATGCGGATGCGAGGACACTGGCTCCCTACAAGGTGATGGAAGGCAACCGCCCCTCCACCAGCATTCTGTTCAGGACCCTCGATCCAAAGACGCTTGGATCCCTCGTCGCGCTGTACGAACACAAGATCTTCACGATGGGCGCCGTCTGGAACATCAACTCCTTCGATCAATGGGGTGTCGAACTCGGGAAGGTGCTCGCCAGAGCCATCCTCCCCGAACTGGAAGGTGACAAGTCGATCTCCTCCCATGACAGTTCCACCAATGGACTCATCAACTACTACAAGACCAATCAGGCCTGATCGTGAGCGAGTCTTCAAGAATGATTTCCAGACATGAACCGGACTGTTCCTCCGAATGGCTGCTGACCAATGGTGTCGGAGGCTTCGCGATGGGTACTCCCTCGGGCGTCAATGTCCGTCGGTATCACGGGCTTCTGGTAGCCGCCGTCAATCCTCCGGTCGATCGCGTGGTCTGCCTGAACAGCACCATCGACCAGTTTCATCCGACCGGCGAGGAGGGCCGTTACTTCCCTCTGAGCAGCCAACTCTTCGGAGGTTCCGATACACCCCATCCGAATGGATGGGAGTATCAGGTCGACTTCGATTGCGACACGAGATCAGCGACCTGGACCTGGGTTCTCGATGGTGGAATCACCGTTCGCAAGAAGCTCGCACTCGAGCAGGGATGCAATTCATGCCTGCTGGAATGGTCCGTGGATGGCCTTGTGCACGACGGCATGTTGACCATCAGGCCCTTGGTGACCATGCGCAACTTCCATGGACTCCTCGCTTCCCGGACAGACGACCTCCGTGCCTCCGCGGAGGGGACGCGCTGCTGCGTCCAACGCGATGGACAGGCCCTGATCATGGAGTCCAGCTGCGGAGACTGGGAATCGAATCAGAGCTGGTGGGACAACTTCGACTATCCGATGGAAACACAACGCGGACAGGATCACATCGAGCATGCACTGTGTGCCGGTGTCCTCAGGGTCCCCATCTCGCCGGAATCCTCCATCGTCAGACTCAAGGTGTCGCTGCAGGATTCATTGACGCCTTCGGCCCCCGACATCGCCAACGATTCAGACGGCGATGTCGTTGCCGATCGACTCTCGGAGGCCTGTCGTCAATTTCTCGTGAAGCGAAGTCATGGCAAGAACGGCCCGACTTCCGTCATCGCCGGGTATCCATGGTTCGCCGACTGGGGCAGAGACAGCCTGATCAGTCTTCCCGGACTTCTTCTGAAGCAGGACCGCCTCGAGGAGGCGCTTTCCATGCTTGGAGGATTCGCCTCGAGAATGCGAAATGGAATCATTCCCAATCGCTTCGATGATGCTCAGGACAAGGCGTACTACAACACGGCCGATGCCAGCCTGTGGTTCATCAATGCCGTACACGCCTGTCATGAACATGCCGAAGACTCAGACACTCTCGAGATGTTCACACCGCTCATCCAGGCGTGCAGGGAGATCGTACGCTGCTATCGAAGCGGCACCGAGTACGGTATTCGAATCGATTTCGATGGTCTTCTGATGGCCGGTGTTCCAGGCGAAGCCGTCACCTGGATGGATGCCAGAGTCAATGGTGTGGGCGTCACGGCCAGAATCGGAAAACCGGTCGAACTGTCCGCCCTCTGGCACAACGCCCTGCGATGTCTTGCTGAAATGGTCGATGATCCCGCCGAATCCGCCGAGTACAAGGCGACGGCGGCGCTCACCAGGAAGTCGTTTGGTCGATTCTGGAATGAAGCTTCAGCCTGCTGCTACGACCTTCTGATTCCTCATCAGGGAAATTGGCGCGGTGATTCGAGAATCAGGCCCAATCAGCTGCTGGCGGTCAGTCTTCGATTCCCCTGCGTCACTGATCAACAGGCCAGGCAGGTGATGGAGTGTGCGAGAAATCATCTCCTGACACCGTACGGGCTTCGCACACTCGCTCCAGAAGACCCCGACTACAAGGGACGCTACGACGGCGACATGACCAGCAGAGACGAGGCGTATCACAATGGAACCGTATGGCCCTGGCTGATGGGTCCCTACTGCGACGGTCTGCGAATGACCCGTGATGGTTCGGTCGACATCGAAGAAGTCATACGAGAACTTCTGGGGCCACTGGTTGAATCGATGGATGATGGGTGCGTTGGCCAGATCGCCGAGATCTACGATGGCGATCACCCTCATCGGGCACAAGGCTGCCCGGCGCAGGCATGGTCGGTTGCCGAAGTGGCCAGATGCTGGTGCGCCGACTCCCCCGAGGAGGCGCTCGGTGCCGAATGCACCGAGGCCACCTCCGAAGAAACGATCCTCAACAGAATCGAGGATCCCATCCGAACAGAGTCTGATCAGAAGAGCAGCTGCATCTGAGCACGGATGAGGATCTGGCCACTGTTGTTGCCATAATCACCAGCCCATCCAGTGCCCGAACTGACCCAGTCAGCACTTCCGGGATTTCGATTTGGATTGTTCGGATCGTTGTTCGCGCCCGGACCATCGGCCAGGTTGGAGAACGCATAGCCAACATCCGCGGAGATCTTGATGTTCTTGGTACCGGTAGGCCACCAGTTGGCACCGAGCGTCAACGTGGAGTTGTGCCCCGTCTGACCCGGTAGATCAAGTGATCCGCGATAGTCCTCGATGTTGCCGAGCTCATACCTTGAGAAGAGCTCGATGTCCTTCCATGGCATGAAGCCGCCCTGCACGACCCAGCCCCATGAATTGATCTTGGTGGTGTCGAACACGACATCGTTGTTTCTGCCGGCGCCCCACACGATGTACGAGAACGCCGTCCATCCGTCTCCACCAACCGACGCATCAACGGTGAAGCCGATGTTGTTACGGCCATCCACGTTTCCATATTCCTTGGTGTTGGCTGGATTGTCGAAGTTGTACCACTGGACGGCGGCACCGACCATGGCGCCGAAGTCGGTGCTTCCATAACCCGAGAGTGACCTGAACATGCCCCAGTCACCCGCCAGAAGCACCTCGGCACGGCCGGTGAGGCTGTTCTCGCCCGTGGAGTAGGCCTGGCCGTTCAAGGCCAGTGGTCCATCGCTGTACATCCCCTTCACGGAGAGCCAATCGTTCCTGTAGCCCAGCTCGATGCCCTGGGTCCAACCATACGTGAAGGCGTTGTTGATCATCGAGCGTTCGACGGCCAGCTGTGCACTGCTTGAAACAAGTTCCTCACGCAGATACGGAGCCTTGAACTGACCGACCTTGACGTACACGCCGTTCTCGAACTTCTTCTGGAGCCAGGCATCCTCCGAATAGAAGCTTGCGCTCCCGCCATCTCGAGCGTTCCTGGTGTTGACGATACTCAGCTTGTAGGTCCAGGATGGATCGAAGATATGGCCACTGAACTTCAACTTGAAACGACGGATCTCGAATCCATAGTTGTTCGTTTCCTCGGCTGGAGTGCCGTTACGATGATTGAAATCCCATCGTGTCTGGATCTGACCGCCGAACTTGAGCATGAACTTGTCGTCTGACGACCTGATGAAGAAGCCGCCGTCGTATCCAGCAAGCGCACCACTGCCCTGGAGGCTGGCCCTGGTGTCCGCATCGGCGAGAACATCCTGAACAAGCTCACGGATTTCCTCCGAACGCTGTTCGGTCATCCAGTCGGTCCCTTGCTCCGCACGTAGTACGTCGACTTCGGAACGCAACGTATCGACCAGCTCACGAAGTTCCTGGACTTCATCGTTTGCCATCGCGGATACAGCGGACAGGAGAATGGCTCCCATGCCCAGCAGTGATCCGGTTCTCCAAATGCCCTTGGCTTGGAATGCCATATCTCACTAACTCCTAAATTTGTGGTTCATAGCAGCACGTCTCAGAGAGAAACGATCTCCGAGCCGCGTTTGGTTTATGTTTAGATTGAATATCGAAACGGCTAATTGCCTTCGATTTCAGGCGATACGAAAGACCACTCCGGCTCAAGCCCGAGTTCGCCATGAAGCTGGAATTCCACACATCGCAAGCCATCAACCGATTGCGTCACGTTCATCCACCCGAGGGTGGATCATCTTGAAGTGTCAGTTGCCCGCATCGGAGTCGAGATCGCTCAGAAGTCCCTTCTGTTCACCGTACTGGGCACGAATGTAGTTCCAAGTACGTGATTCCAGAACCTCGAGAATGGCCACGCTGATGGCTTCCTTGTATTTGCTGTCGGTAGGCAAGCCGAAGGCGATCTTCTGTGGATGAATATTGCCTTCGGTGACGATTTCCTGCCCCTTGTCCCATTGAGCGACTTCCCAGAGAATCGGAGATCGATCGGATACGAAGGCCTCGATCTTTTCCGACAGGATCGCATTGAGACCTGCATCGACCGATTTATATGGGACGACGTCGATGTTGTGCTTTTCAAGCCATGTCTGCGCATCGGACTGCTCGATGGCGCCGACCTTCTTGTTGTGCAGATCGGACAACCGGGACATGTCGTCCCCCATTCGTCCAATGGTCATGCTGGAGGCGATGGTTCCCGTGAAGGCCGCCAACAGGACGATCGAGATGAAGATCCAGACAAGCGCCACAAATCTGCCGATGGCGGTTCGAGGCGCCTTGTCCCCGTATCCGACCGTACTCATCGTGACCATCGACCACCAGACGCCACTCCCGAATCCGTGCACCATCTGACCACCGAAATGATCCTTGTTGGTCTTTCGTTCCGCCCACCACATGATCAGACCAAAGAAGATGGTGATGATCAGGAGTGAGACGGTCAACTGGAGAAAGGCCCGATCGCCTACATGGGAAATGACGTCGAGCATCGTATGGATCGGCTCGCGTTCAGACGCGATGGCCAGTCCGGATTGCAGGTAGGACGGCGTGAAGTCCATGACCTTCTCGCGCTCGGCCGTACGGGCGAGAGGGGCGACGGCGATGTCGATCTTTCCGGTCTTGACGCTCTCCAGAAGATCCGGAAGATCCATGATCTCGTATGTCCATTTCCAGCCACATTTGTTGGCCGCCATCTCCCAAAGTTCGATGGAAATGCCATCGAGCTCCTTGGACGACTCGATCACGAATGGCGGCTCGATGAAGACACCGACCTTCAGATTCGCAACGGGCGCATGATCCACGTCTGCATATGCCGGACAGACGGCCAGGGCGAGCATCAGCAAACTCATCAAGCGAATCATTCGGGGTCTCCAGATGGACTATTTCCGTCTTCTGACGGTCATGACGCCGTTCATCATCGGCCAATGACCGGGAAATGTACAGACATATGGATATCTACCTGGTCTTTCGGGAGCCAGAAAAAGTATCTCGTCGGACTGCTCTGGTTCGACCATCGCCAGTACGTGGAGGATTGCCTCGAGATCCGGCACGTAGTTGAGCTTGACCGCATCAGGGCCCGTTCCCATGTTGTCCGCCGCTATTCCGACTCGACGCATTGAACCGGGTCGGCATATCAACAGGTTGTGGGGCATCGAATCCCTGTTGGTGAGCGTCAACCTCACCGGCTCACCTGCCGTGACCTCAATCTTCTTCTTGTCGTAGATCATGCGATCAGGGATGGTCTCGACATCGATTTCCCTGATGCGCCATCTCGAATCGGAATCCGTCCAGTGTTCGGCGTCGATCGACTGCATGGCCTCGATGGCGATGAGTCGAAGCAATGGATCACTTGAAGGGGCAACGCACTCTCGCATCAGCTCCATCGTCTCTTGTGATCGGGATGGAATGCTGCTCATCGCATTCAAAGCCGATTCCACCAGAAGTGGATCCCAACTTCGACCGATCTCATGATGGCTCGTGAACTGGGGCGCCGGCAGATCATCCAACGACCAGACCGGATCCCGGGCTTCATCGAGAATCTCTATTCGATGGCCCTCGAGTCTCTGATCGTATGGACGTTCGGATCGTCCGCTTATGCGAATACCGTCAATCGAGCACATCTGGTCCAGATCGATCTCCCAGAATGGTGATTCGTCATCTTCACGAGTATGGGTGGATGTGCCGTTGGAGAAGATGCCATCGTGATCCCCGTCGACGGCAAGCGACGCCGTTCCGCTCCAGGCTGTACTCGATTGACGACATTGCTTGCCCAACGCGATGTTGCGGCCGTCGCTCCTGATCTCGACCTCTGCAAGCGTGATCGTTCCCGATCTGGGCAATGAGACTCGAAGATATCTTCCCATGATCGGCTCGACCGTCGTCATCTCGCCGGGGAGCTGTCTGCTCATCAGGTTCCAGGCCATCTTCTGGATCGTCTCGGCATCATCGCGTTGCTGAAGCAGCGTTGTCGAATCCATCAGTTCCGAGCAGGACCGCCGAGGATCCCGTGTCGAGCTCGCCACTTTCCACGTGAGTTCGAAATCATCGTCTGCAACGGCGATGCATGCCCATGCGCATTTTCTGAAATCACCTTGATGGTCCGGATCGGTGGCGATCTCGAGCAGTCTCTCTCGCTCGGAGACGATCGATTCCCTGGTTGAATCCAGAATCATCGAGATGACGTCGTCGAGCGCATCCTCATCCGGATCGAGAGACGATGCGGACTGCAGGAGCTGGGAAAGCCGGCTTCGATTCATCTGTCGAGCCTGCCATCCAATCGCCTCTTCCCTCTTCTTTACAGGCAGGTCGGGCCGTCTGATCAGTTCGCGGGACACGAAGTGGTCCATGTCGCGTTCAAGAAGCGCCGAATCGGACATCTGGAGAAGCTGCCAGGCGATCGTGCCCTCGCCAGCGGGTGTACCCCAGGGCTGCAATGCCTTGAGCGTTCGGTTGAAGGTGGTCTCGAAATCAGGATCCATCGGCTGACCCGTCGCCAAACCGGCCAGTTCAGCCGATCGAATGTCCGGGAGATGTCCAAGCGCTACGATCGTCTCCAGACGTACACCCTGATGCTGATCCAGCACACCTCTTTCCAGAAGAGGCCATGGATTCTCGAGATCGTCCATCCACCATCTCAAGACGCGTACACCAGCCATTCGAGCATTGGGATCATCGGATTCCAGCACACGCTCCAGAAGTATTTCGTCCACGTTGTTCAGTCCCTGATGGATCCACAGCGCCTCGACGAGCTGATGCTCGGACGTCGGGTCACGATCATCGATCTGCTCGATCCATTTCTCCAATGCCGGGATCACCTCTTCCGGATCCCCTTCCTGAAGAGCCCGACGAGCATGTGATCGTGTTCTGTTCTCATAGGCCTTCAGGTAGTCGAGCAGTTCCGGAATGCTGGCATCAGCGATATCCGGTGGTTGTGACAACGGGCGGGACGGATAGGTGATCCGCCAGACTCTTCCATGCCGATTGTCTCTTCTGGGATCGCGCACGTTGAACTGCATGTGACCGACGATGGGATTCGCCCAGTCGAGCACGTAGAAGGCGCCATCCGGTCCGACCTGCATGCTGACAGGTCGAAAACTGGTGTCCGTCGACTGGAGCAGCTCCATGTCCTCAGGCTGTGTCTTCCATCCCGAACCCGATTCCTCCAGCTCGTACCAACGCAGTCCATGGAATCCGATGCACTGACTGGAGACGAATCTTCCCTGAACCTCATCCGGAAGATGGGTCGATCGGATGAACTCGCTTCCCGCCGAGGGCCTTCGACCTCCAGGTGTGAATGAACGAATGTTCCGATACGGTCCCTGTCCCTTGATCTCGTCCGGATAGGTATGCGCACCCATCAGATGCGACATCTTGTAGTTGTATCCGTTCGAGGCGTCCGAGATGACGCTCTGGCCCCAGCGGTCCATCACGTGCCCCCAGGGATTCGCGAAGGGAAAGCTGACCACGACATCCACTTCTTCGGTATCAGGCTTGTATCTCAGGACTCCACCATGCTGAAGGCGTCTGGGCCCCAACGGTGTCTCGATCTGCGTGTGATGAAACGTACCCTCGTTGAAGTAGATCGCCCCATCGTGACCCCATGTCAATGCGGACATCGAATGATGGCTGTCCTCCGAGCCGAACCCGTGGAGAACGGTTGTGCGTTCATCGGCGATGAGGTCGCCATCGAGATCGCGTAGATGGAGGAGATTGGGTTGCGAGACCACATAGGCGCCATCACGGGAAAGCACGAATCCGGTTGGTATGTAGAGACCGTCGGCGAACACCGTCATCTCATCGGCAACGCCGTCCCGATCGGTGTCTTCCAGAACAAGCAGCTTGTCTTCAGGCTTGTCTCCGGGGATCAGGTGCGGATAGGTCGGGGAAACCGCCACCCACAGGCGGCCGCTTTCATCGAACGTCATGGCGATTGGATTCGCCAGTTCCGGAAACATCTCCTCCGAGGCGAAGCAGTTGATCTTGTAGCCATCGGGAAGGATGAACGTCTCGATTGCCTTCTCCGTCGAGGGGACCGGTCTGTCCTCTGGTCGGGAATCCACTTCCACCTGACAGAGGATCGATAGCAGGGACAGGATGGGGACGAGAGATATCATCTGTACGGCACCTCGATACACAGGCACCCCGCCTTGCCCGTCGGTACTGTCCAAAGGCGCGTCTCCGCGACACCGATCAATCTGTCCAGTTCGACCATCTCGTCAGGGAAATTCTCCGTGCCATAGGGCTCATGACGACGACCATAGACGTACTCGGTGTTGACTGGACGCCATCTCTGGAAGAACAGGCGGTTCTTCTCCAGAACAGACTCCCGAAGCACTTCATGCAACTGCCTTTCGTCCGCCGTGACATCGGACTCCGGCGATACGTCTATGCCCATGGCGGCAAGCATCTCGCAGGCAACGAGTCTGTAGCCGGCCTGATTCGGATGAATGCCGTTGATGGTCAGTGGCTCATCGCTGATCCTCATCGCATCGCGAGTGGGATCGAAGAGATCGATGAAGAGAGCGCCCTTCCTCAAGGCCACCTGTCTCATGACCCGGACGTAGCGATCGAGAATGAAATTGTGATCTTCGCCGTCCGGCAGTGGCGGCCCCAGATCCTCATGAGCGATCGGCGATACGAGGATGATTCGAGGCGGGCCCTCGTCGTTGTAGCTGGTGGACAGATGATCATCCATCCATGCTTCCAGATCCCGCTTGAAATCGGACAGCCCCTCATACCCCGCATAGGACTCGTTCATTCCGAAGCATGCGATCAGAACATCCGTCTGATGACGTCTGAGCCATTCGTCCATGCCCATGAACTTGTACGGACGCGGCTGCAGAGCGACTTCGTCTCCACTCCAACCGTAGTTTCGAATACTCAGATCATGGTCCGGCAATGCGGCCTGCATCGCCGCCTCGAAGTGGCCGTTGAGCTGCATCCGTTCGGCGAAGGTGTTCCCGACGATTGAAATTCGGTCGCCTGGACTGAACACATCCCCCACTGCTTCGCCGTGGAACGAGATCAGACTGGCAATGATGAGTGACAGGACTTTCAGAAGCATCCATCGAGAATACCACCCCGGGGAACACTTCGCAGCCGATCAATTCCCGCTGGTTTGAAGCGTTTCGAGATAGGCAACTACATCACGTACCTGAATCGGATCGAGATGTGGCGCCATGGCCGGCATCGCGGAGGCCTCTCCGTATCCATCTGCAATATCAAGAGCCGGTCGCAGGAGTGAATTGATCAATCCGATGGAATCCAGCCGACTACCGACATCCGTCAGATCCGGGCCAGCCACTCCACCGGCACCATCGATCTGATGGCATCTCAGGCAGGTCGCGCTCGAGTTGTAGAAGACGATGTCTCTTCCAACGGATGGATCACCACCAGCAGTGGCCAGTTGATATGAACGTGCGTATCCCTCATCGCTCTTCTGATCCCACAGCCTGATCTGATCGTTCATCGCCGGATCGTCGTGCATCCTCGAAGACTCGAGAACATCCATCGCAAGACCGGGATCCTGCTTGTCCAGCTGGTCAAGACGAGTGCGAAGCGCCCTCGTCATTCGCTCATCCTGCATGAAACCCATGCCTCTGATGGCGGACTGTCGATCACGGCTGGATGTGGATTCCAATGCCGCGACGTACCAGTCGTGCGCTTCATCCATTTCCCAGACTCCAGCCAGTTCCAGACCTCTTGATCGCAGACTCGGTTCCTCTGAAAGGACGGCCTCGCGAATCGAATCGGAACGAGTGACTGGATCCTCGACGAGGAACATCAATGCGGAGATGCGTTCACTGCTCGTATTGGATTCATCCACCAGCTGCTCTTTCAGAAGAGAGGCATCAAGCGGAATCCCATGCTGGGCCGCGATTTCCCGTGCTGGTGTCGCCACCAGCTCGTCCGAGGCGCTCATCGGAGGAAGAACCGCCGACATGATCTCTCTCCATCCCTCGACATCCCGTTCGCCCACCGGTCGATATCTTCCCTGAACACGATCTCGAGGTGATGGATCCGGCCATGAAGCGAGCACCGCCATGGCCTCTCGTCGCAGGACATCGGGCTGTTCACCGTCAAGAGCGAATCTCGCTATCCCACGTGCGCGTTCCGGCTCTCCGAGCCGCAATGCCGCGGAAAGACTTCTTCTGACCAGGGCGGCGTAGGTTCGATCGCCTCGATCGACATCCTGAGAGGCGACGATGACGGGCAACAGATCGGCGAGCGCCTCATCCGCCGCTTCGATCGGGACATCATGTATGGCCCGAGCGGCCTCGGCGGCTATCCGATCGTCCTGATCACGCAGAAGCAGTCCGACAGCGGGATCATGAAGTCTGCGAAGCGCGAGAACAGCAGCCAGACGAACCTGGGGCTGTGGATCAGCCAGAAGATCGAGGAGCTTCGCACGATCATCGATCATGGAGAGCCCCATGACGCCGGCATGGCGCAGCCATGGATCCTGATTGTCGTTCAGCGAGACCATCTCGACGATGGCATCGAATGAATCATTGCTTCCGATCTTCCCGAGTGCGATGCCTGCCTCGAATATGACACGAGGCATCTCATCGAAGAGCATGGCTTCTATGTCTTCCGAGGCCGGCGCATAGGCCGCATCTCCAAGAACACGAATCGCCTGTGCGCGGACTTCGGGATCCTCATCCCAGACCAGTGGTTGAATGGATGCCACTGGCCGCGAATCGGTTTCGGCAGCATCCGTTCTTCCATATCTTCGATCGATGCTGCCCAGTGCCCAGATGGCATGGATACGAGCCATCTGATCCGCCTCCGGATCCGCCGACACAAGATCGAGCTGTGATGCTTCCCCACGACTGGCAAGTTCGAACTGGGATCGTTGACGCACTCGTTGATCGGCATGGGAAAGCAGATCGATCAGATCAGCGGGCTCTATGGTGGAGAAGTCCGAGGTCAGAATCACCTCCACCTCGCGACTTCGATCCCGACATGCCGGATCCGTGACTCTCAGGATTCGACCGGTGTGCGTGCTGTACCAGCCCTCGACCCAGTCGGCGATCAGCATTGATCCGTTCATGTCGAATTCGACGTCCGTACAGAGAACACCCTTGAGAAAGTCGTGGACATCATCCACCTTGAATCCGGCGCCGTCCGGAACCATCCGCATGGAGATGAGGCCACTGTGCTCGGGGCTTCCAAGGAAGTTGCACATGAAGAAATGGTCCTCGTAACGCTCCGACAGTCCGGTACCGGGATAGAACACGAATCCCGAGGGACCGGATCCGACATGTTTCAATGGAGGCAAAGCCCAGGCAGGCCGGCCATCATGCCGGGTCTCCCAGAGTCCCTCCTGCATCCAGGGTCCTCGATTGTTCTCGCCTTCGAGCGTCTGGTAGTTCATCTCCCAGCCAGTCTCACCACCTTCCGCGCAGTAGACCATTCGTGCCTGATCCCCCCCATCGGAATTGTTGTCTCCGGTGAACAGATACCCGTATCGGTCAAAGGCCAGTTCCTGGGGATTCCGAAGACCGGTATGGAACAATTCAAGATCGGATCCATCGGGTTCACATCGAAAGACCGCTCCGGAATGTGGATCCGAGAGCACTTGACCATCGGCACGCTCGACGTGATAACCCCGATCGCCGATCGACCAGTAGAGTCTTCCGTCCGGACCCCAGGTCAATCCATGCATGTCGTGTCCACGTAGCGCATCACGAACGCCGAATCCGGAATGGATCGCCTCACGTACATCGGCCTTGGAATCGCCATCGTTGTCCCGTAGCCGCCACAGGTTCGGAATGCAGGTGTACCAGAGTTCATCACCGTTCATGATGAGACCCGCCCCCGTTCCATCCAGCGTCCCATTGAAGCCGTCCGCGAAGATCACCGAACGATCGGCAAGACCATCCCCGTTCGTATCCTGAAGGCACCGAACACGATCCTCCTTCTCGGTGTACCAGTCCATTCCATTGTCGCGCTTGTGGGCCCATTTGAGATACTTGGCGAGTCGATCCTCCGTCCGAACGGCGGCCAGATCATCAAGCAGCCAGTAGGGCTGCGATCGATTGTCCTCGACACCATGCTCCTGCCTGAAGGTCTCGGCGACGTAGACCCGTCCACTGGCATCGACACAGATGGCCACCGGATCCTCGACCAGTGGTGATTCGGCCCATGTGCGAACAATCAGACCATCCTCGAGCTGGATATCACTCGAGGGGGCAGGATTCGACTGCACGGAAATGACAAGCGAAAACAGACCCAGGCAGATTGTCATCATCGGACGGCTCCCATCTGGAACCAGTGTAACTTGAATCCGATCGGTCTCCTCTCGTCACGCGGTTACCATGACGATGAGCATGGCCCCAGAATCCGAACCATCTCGATCCAAGGAAAGCGCAATCAACAATCGGATTGATGCGGATGTGGCCGGCTGGCTGGAGACACTCCGATCCGCCGACACCTCGGAACTACCGGCCCATCCCAGCCTGCTGTTCTTCCGGCATGCTTCCATAGAGATGGCCATTCGGGCCTCTTTCATCGCGGCGGTCGATGTCGTTGGATTCACTCACAAGGTCCCTCATAGAAGGACCGAACTCTTTCGCGGGCTCGCCGTGAATGATGGTGAACTGGTACCACTCATGAATCTGGATGGCCTGCTCGCCTTCCCTCCTCAGACCACCGAGAAGGATCGGGTGCCTCGGCTTGTCGTGGTGGAGTCCTCGTCATCGGGTGGACGCTGGAGCATGATCGTCGACATGGTTCATGGTGTTGACATGTGTGATCCGGAGACATGGCGGGATCCATCGGAGACGGATGCCTGCATCGAGCACATCGTTCCCGGCGAACATGGACCGGCGAGACTCCTCGACTGCGATCGACTGTCGCGTCTGGCCGAAGGTGCGTTTCAATGAGTGGCGATCTGAGCGGATTCTCGATGTTCGATCTGTTCAGGGAGGAATCCCGGACACACGGCGCAGCGATCAGTCGCGGACTGGTGGAGCTGGAATCCACTCCCGGCGATGAGGAGTTGATCGCGTCCTTGATGCGGGCGGCCCACTCACTCAAGGGAGCCGCCAGAATCGTCGGGCTGGATCTGGCTGTCGGAGTCGCCCATGCGATGGAAGACGCCATGGTCGCCGTTCAGAAGGGCGAGCGCGTCATCACGGCCACCAGAATCGATCAGCTCCTGGCAGCCGCCGATCTCCTTGCTCAGCTGACGGAACTGGAGGAATCTGGAATCGACGACTGGACGATGGCGAACGTCGCGGCAGCCGATTCGATCGCCACGGATTTGCGGAACGCCGTGACGGACTCGGCGATCGAGGGGGCCGCCAAGTCTGCCGAATCGATTCCGGAAGATGCTCCCCCATCCACTCAGCAGGCTGATGACGGATCCGTTCGGGTCACATCCAGTCGTCTCGATCAGATCATGAGACTCGCTGGTGAAAGCCTGATCGCCTCACGACGTTTCCAGTCGGTCCGCAATCAAATGATTCAGATACGACGTCGACACGGACAGATGCAGTCACGCCTTCGAGAAGCCAGGATCCAGGATGGTGAAACATCGGAGGTGACCCTTGAATCCGCTCGCAAGGAAGCCGCTCGCACCGAGCTGGAGCTCGCCGAGCACCAGGATCAGCTTGAAGTCTTTCTGGGCCGTCTCGAGGTCGTCGCCGACTCGCTCTACAACGAGGTGCTCGGCTCGAGGATGCGACCATTCGATGAAGGGATCGCCATGTTCCCTCGACTGGTCAGGGATCTATCGAGATCGTTGGGCAAGAAGGCCACTCTGAACATCGAGGGCGCCGATGTACCCGTCGATCGTGACGTGCTCAGAGAGCTCGAGGCGCCCCTGACCCACATGCTGAGGAACTGCGTCGATCACGGGATCGAAACCATCGAAGACCGACGAGCCGTCGGCAAGGATGAGGTCGCCAGGATCGAACTGTCCGCGATGCATCGAAGTGGACGCCTGGAAGTCCATGTCCGTGACGATGGAAGAGGTATCGATCCGGAGAACATCCGGGGGAAAGTCATCGAACGTGATCTGGCAAGCCATGATGTCGCCATGGCTCTGACGAACCGTGAACTCTATGAATTCCTGTTCCTGCCTGGATTCTCGACTGCTCAGTCCGTAACGGACGTGTCGGGCCGCGGTGTCGGTCTGGATGTCGTCCAGACTATGATTCAGGATCTCTCCGGTGGTGTTCGAATCGATTCCACTCCGGGTGAAGGCACGACTTTCAAACTTACACTCCCACTGACGCGTTCCGTCGTGCGGGCTCTGATCGCCGATATCGGGAGCGAGTCCTATGCCTTTCCGTTGACTCACATCAACCAGATCGTCAAGGCGGAACAACCGGATCTGGTGGAGATCGACTCCCGTCCAGCCATACGGATCGAGGATCAGACTGTCGAGCTTCTGGACAGCGGTTCCATTCTCGAACTCGATCCGATTCGCATCGAGAAGGATGTCCATGCCATCATCGCGGGAACCGAGGAGGAGCGATTCGCCTTCCATGTCGATGGATTCATCGGCGAGGAGGAGCTGCTTGTTCGACCGATTGACCCCCGACTGGGAAGAGTGCCGCATGTGGCGTCCTCGGCTTTTCTGGAAAATGGCGAACCGGTTCTCCTGCTCGATGTGGAGGATCTCATCAGGACCGCTCGACGCGCCGTGGCCGAAGGGGCCTTTGAATCAGCGGTATCCAATCAGCCCGGCCGGGATGATGGCCCTCGCGTACTGGTGGTCGACGACAGCATCACCGTTCGTGAAGCCCAGCGATCCATTCTCACCAGAAACGGCTTTGCCGTCGATGTGGCGGTGGATGGTCTTGAGGGGTGGGAACGACTCCAGCGTGGTGACTACGATCTTCTGATCACGGATGTCGACATGCCGGGCATGAACGGCATCGAATTCGTCCGGACACTCAGGGCCCATGCCAGATATCGGGAGCTTCCCGTTGCCATCGTCTCCTACAAGGACGATGATCAGCAGCGTCAGGAAGGCCTCGATGCTGGCGGCACGGTCTATCTCAGCAAACATGTCATCAACGATGACCAGTTCATCGAAACAATACGGTCATTGATACCGAACGATCAGGACATCAGTACATCATGAGCACCACGGAAACAGACAGACGAGAAGACGGATCCACCGGAATCAGGGTATTGCTGGTGGATGACCAGGCCATGATCGGCGAGGCTGTTCGTCGCATGCTTCTTGCGGATGAGAACATCGAATACAAGTACTGCTCCGATCCACGGGAGGCCCTTGCTATCGCGAAGGAATGGAAGCCCACCGTGATCCTTCAGGACCTCGTGATGCCGGAGGTCGATGGACTCGATCTGGTGCGGGACTATCGCCAGGACGAGTCGACGGCACTGGTGCCCATCGTCGTGCTCAGTTCACGGGAAGAGCCGGCCACCAAGGCGGAGGCTTTCGCCAGAGGTGCCAACGACTATCTCGTCAAGCTGCCCGATCCGGTTGAGATCATTGCACGAGTCAGGCATCATGCCGAGGGTTACATCGCGAGGATCGATCGCGACAAGGCCCATGCGGCGTTGAAGAAGAGTGAATCGCATCTGCGAGAGGAATTGGCGAAGGCGGCAGCCTATGTGCAGTCGCTTCTCCCTGAACCGATGGAGGAACGAGTATCCACCCAGTGGAGATTCATTCCATCAGTCTCGCTTGGAGGCGATGCCTTCGGATACCACTGGCTTGATGACCATAGGTTGGCGCTCTATCTGCTCGATGTGTGCGGGCATGGAGTCGGGCCCGCGCTTCTCTCCATAACCGCCATGAACGTCATATCGAAGGAATCTCTCCCCGATGTCGACTTCGGAGATCCGGGAAACGTGCTTTCCGTGCTGAATGAACGGTTCAAGATGGCTGATCACCAGGGGATGTTCTTCACGATCTGGTATGGAGTCTACGACGAACGGACCCGGACGCTCGACTGGTCGGGTGGCGGCCACCCTCCCGCCGTCCTGCTCTCGGATGGCGATGATCCCCATCTTCTCGATTCCGATGGTCCAATGGTGGGTGCGATCGACGGAATGTCGTATGAGGCAAGGCAACAGGAGATCAAGCCTGGAAGTCGATTGCTCCTCTACAGTGACGGCATCTACGAGATCAGGCGACCCGATGGAACGATCTGGTCGCTTGAGGAGTTCGTCAGGGTCGTCGAGGAGCATCTGCCCGATCAATCCAAATCCATCGATTCGATCATCGGGACAGCCAGAGGAATCAGTGAAAAGGACATGTTCGAGGACGACTGCTCCGTTGTGGAATTCAAGTTCGACTAGAGCATTCGATCGATTCTCGGACGCAATAGACGCACATCATGCGCTAGTCCATGCATGAGCGTGTTCTTTCAAGCATTCGAATGATGTTTCCGAAAAGGTATGTAGCACACATGCCTTCGGATTCATCATGACCACATCAGATCGACCTGTACTCGTACGCTGCACCATCGTGCTCTCAGTCATGGCCTGGACGATTCCAGCCGCTGTTCTGCTGATGGTCTATTCGCTGCTCAGTGACATGAGCAATGTCTTGGCGGGAACCATCGGCGACATGCCATTCGGTGATGCCACCATTCAGATGAGCCTCTCTTCTGCTCAGCAAAGTCATGGCCTGAGCACCTTCGCATTGGCGGTCGGCGTGTTCGCCGTATTCGCGATCGGCATGATCCTCGCGTCGATCAGCCTCTGGACCGGTAAACAGGCGATCAGACTCGGTGCCACCGATACGGCGCTTCTGGCGGCAGTCACGGGATCATTCATCTACCTTGGCGGAATCGCGACGATACTCTTCAACGCCTTGGTCAGATGAATCCTGAAGGGCTCGACTCGTTCAGAAAGACCACACTGAACGAATACCCCAGATCCACGACTTCCCCACTCCCGATGCGCTATCGGTGATGTATTGGAGAACAGGACTGACCTGAACGGTATCCGTGACATTGACCCGCCAGTAGAGTTCCATGAAGGTCTGATTGCCCGTGGGCACGAATTCCCCGGGGCCACCCGGAACCGCGGCGTATCCGGCCTGGAATCGTCCCAGCTCGGTGATCTTCGACCAGGAAGCTCCGAATCCGATCGCATCCCCCTGCCTGCCGAGGAAATTCTCGATGCTGAATCCAGCGGATACGGCGAAATTCGACGTCGTGACGTCATTCTCGCCCCAGCCAACTCTGCAGAATGCGCCGAGGCTTCTCCAGATCTCCTGATCCATGTTGAAAGTCAGACCCCAACCGGAGGCATCCCATGGATTCTTCCCGCTGGAAGTCTTCCCGATGGAGTTGTACCAGACCATTGCCCGGTAGTGACCCTCGTGAATTCGATCACCCCATGTGAACTCGCTTTTGTAGGTCGCCTGGAAGATGGAGAAGAGATGGTCTGCTGAAAGATATTCGAATCCCGTCGACTTGCCAGTCGCCTCCGAATTGATCGTCCCGACTCGAAAATCCCAGGCATCCGACAGTTTCCACTGAACCACGGCGCCGAAGCCGTAGCCAGGAAACGGATTCGTGATGCTCTCATTGAAGCCTTCATACATGAATTGCGACAAGGGGTTGTACGCGATGGCGTTGGCGTCGAAGAACACCTGGTCCTCGAACTTGCCGACCATGACACGTACCTTCTTGTCGAACAATTCCTGTTTCCAATAGAGCATGTAGAGATTGAAATCACTACTGACCAGAATGTTGTTGGCCAAAATCGGCGAGCCGACTGCGTTCCCGATGTAGGGACGCACGGGAGTGAAGGCGCCGACCGCCGACTGCATGTTGTAGACGATGCGGCTGGACACATCGGGATCGTCATACAGAACCACGGAGCCATCGATACCGAACCAGAGAGAGGATCTCGCGTTCTGATATCCATCACGGACATTCGTCGCATGCTGATAGGTCCAGGCCATGGCTGGATCGAAGGTCATGCTCAACGGCGTGAGAACCTGCTCCCGGAATTCCTCGACGGCGGTGTTTAGTGGGGAAAACGGGGAGAAGTCGAACAACGGCTCCGATATCTGGGCCAGCTTGTGCTGATCGGAGAAGATCCGGAGTCCCTTGCCGGACCATCCTGATTCGGTCCTTCCGATGGACTTGTTCTTCTGTTCATCGTCAAAGAGTCCGACGAGCAGCCCGTAGGTGTCTGATGGGGATTGTCCATCATCCGCGGACTCGCGGGGCAGACGTAGTCGAGGGATCGACTGACCGGATCTGTCGTATACCTCGTGACCGCCGTGACCACGTCGAATCGGTCCGGTATGCGGAATGAGGACAACTTCTTTTCTACCCGCGTTTTCCGCCATTTCCGATGTGGCATCGCCGTTGTCCGCAGACAACTGTTTCCCGTCGGGATCCTTCGATGTCGAAGAGGGGATGGATGATGACGAATTACCATCGCTCGATGTCGGCGGCTCGGCGGCATATCCGACAAGACCGAAGAACACCGTACAGAGCGTCAGTATGCCTTGTTTCATAGTAATGGACATTCATGAAATTGTATCAAGGCTTGCTATTTCCCGAAGGTCGCCTCTGGCGGTTATGGTAATCAACTACAAGTATGGAAAGAATCAGCCAAAAACACACGTTGCCGAATCCCGTGACCGGCGAGCTCCAGAGGGGCGGCTGGTACTCATGGTGCTTCTGGGGCATCGTGGCGATCTTCTATCTCTACGAATTCTTCGTTCGTGTCACACCCAATGTCATCCTGCCGCAGCTCAGCCAGGATCTCCAGTCCGATCCCGGCACCATCGGATCGGCCATGTCCGTGTACCTCTGGGTCTATGCACCCACCCAGCTGGTCGTGGGATGGTTGTTCGACCGGTTCGGAACGAAGTATCTGGTTTCCTCCGCATCGATCATCTGCGGGGTGGGTTGCCTTGTCTTCTCATTCGCGGAAAGTCTCGGAATGGCCGCTGGTGCTCGTGGACTGATCGGTATCGGATCCGCCTTCGCGTTCGTGGGCGCCGTGTATGTCGCGACCGTCTGGTTTCCGCCAAAGAGACTGGCCTTGATAGCCGGCATGACCACCTCCGTGGGCATGATCGGGGAAGTCACGGGTCAGCTGCCAATGAACTGGCTGGTCGAGGATTTCGGCTGGAGAAAAGTCGTCATGTGGACGGGTTTTCTCGGTGGTGCCTTGGGAGTCCTGATCTTCCTGGTGATTCCCAGACGACCATCATGGTTCAGCGCATCTGTTTCTCGGCATGAAACCGACACCGTGGGACTCTGGAAGAGCATTGGCTGCGTGCTTGGAAATCCTCAGGTATGGCTTATTGGAATTGTCAGCGCGGTGATCTATCTCCCCTTGAGCGTTCTGGCAGCACTCTGGGGTACAAGCAGTCTGGAAACACTCGATTCACTCGACAGTAATCAGGCGAATCTCGCCATCTCCATGCTTGCCATTGGATGGTTGATCGGTTGCCCGCTTGTCGGCTTCCTCTCGGATCGTTTCAAGCGCAGACGTCCCTTCATTCTCATTGGATGTCTTGGTGGCATGGGAACGATGATTCTCCTGCTGATTCCCGGGATGCCCTACTGGGCACTTGTTGGCATGCTGTTCATCTCCGGATTGGCGACTAGTTCGCAGGCCATCACCTTCGCCATGGCCATGGAAGTCAATCCACGTCGCTTCGGTGCGACGTCCATCGCCATCTGCAATTTCCTCGTGATGCTGATGGCCGCCGGCCTGCAGGTCGGCATCGGCTGGATTCTCAACTGGCGAGCCGGAATCCATGTTGCCGGGTCGACGATTCCAGTCCATCCCGGATCGGCCCATCCATCGAGTGCCCATCTTGCCGCAGTGGCCCAGAACCAGAATTCGTTTGCCAGCCTCGAGGCATTGGATTATCAATGGGCACTGGCCTGCATTCCGATCCTCTTCGTACTGGCCACCATCGTCTCCTTCTTCATCAAGGAGACCAGAGGCGTCAACATCGTCGACCCTCTTCCCGAGGGTGAAGAAGCTCCAGTCATCGGGCACTGACGGCTCTCTCATCCTGTCCGGATTCACTCTTCACACCCCTAAAAATCCACTTCTCGATGCAAATTCCATGATTATCCCGTGGATGCTGTGAGATCTCCCTGGTTTCAACGCAGACCTGGTGAAGCGATCTTTTTCGCTCAGAACCATATCTACCAGGAGATTCGTCATGAAGAACAGCACCACACATCTACTCACCACCCTGACCGCCCTGACTCTCGCTACGGGCGCCACCGCCCTTGCCAAGCCGGCATTCGAGGATGTTGCCCTGGGCAAGGCGTATCTCTGCATGGACAGCGATACGAGCAGCGGCGTGAAGTACATGTTTTCCGATTACGAAATGACCCCCGGGGTCTTCACCAACAACGGGAATGCCTACATCGACAACATCGGCAACGCCTGTGGTTACAGCAAGGAACTCGCTCTGTCGAATATCTATGTCACCTACGACTACGCCGCCGGTGGTGCGCCCGAGAAGGATCCCAGCATCCTCTTCGGCTGGTATGGCGGCAACATGAATCTCTCCATCAATGGAGACCGTCATTGGGGTCCCCATCCCGGCGCCTTTCCTTCCGTGATCGGTGGCTGCAACGTCAACATCGTTCCACTAGGT
>CESO01027470.1_pt1 | contig 35611 bp, 28 predicted proteins | sample 356341 | NCBI WGS metagenome assembly CESO01 (sample SAMEA2621812, study PRJEB7988) | marine metagenome | biome: marine biome (ENVO:00000447); feature: deep chlorophyll maximum layer (ENVO:xxxxxxxx); material: "saline water (ENVO:00002010), including plankton (ENVO:xxxxxxxx)" | depth 35 m | reverse complement strand
TGCCTCGGCATCGACATTGTCGACTTCCTGTGACGCTACGTCATTCGTAGCCGCCGTAGCCTCGGCCGCCGCATCGTCTGCGCCGTTCGAAACAGGCTCGTCATTGGTCACCATCTGGTTCTGCTCGGACATTCAATACTCTCCTCCGCAGGCGCAGGCAAGATAATCATGCCCCCCGCGATGCCGGTATCAGGACTGGAGAACGCCAGTCACCCTGAAGATCATGGCAAAGACGACATCAACGCCCCAACAGAACAACGCGACGATGAGAGTCAGTCCAATGACCGCCATCGTTGAACGTGTCAGTTCCGCCTTGCTGGACCAGTTGACCTTCTTCATCTCACCTTCTGTGGCGATCATGAAGTCAACGGATCCAGTCTTCACACCGATCAACCAGTACCCAAGTATGCCGAATATCGCGGCCGCTACGAGGATTCCGATGACCTGGGCATAGGTCGATTCAATACCGAAATCAATTGTTTCAATCTGCTTCCAGAGCCAGATCAGACCCAGTGCAACAATGACGCCAAGGCCGATGGCCGACATCAGTCGCACCCAGTAGCCCTGCCCGGTCTTGTAGATTCCCTTGCTGCTCATATTCTGCTCCGCTCTGACTGGACCCACCCACGGGCGGGTATTCGAATCCAACACGCCGGGAGTGACTCGAACACTCAACCTGCGGATTTGGAATCCGCTGCTCTGCCAATTGAGCTACCGGCGTTCAGCCACAAGCCTCACCCCTTGCGGGGTGAGGCCATGGCGATTGTCACTTTCGCTTGATCTTGTGCAACGTGTGCTTGCGAAGACGTGGGCTGTACTTCTGGAAGCCGGCCTTGACCTTCTCGTCGATGCCACCCTTGACCCTGATGCTCGTGCGGTAGTTCAAATCACCGTTTTCCGAACACTGGAGCCAAACGTACTCTCGGTCTGTTGACTTCTTTGCCATAACCCTGAATCTCCGTCAAATCCTGTTGCTACTCGATGATCTTGGTCACAACACCCGAACCAACCGTTCGGCCACCCTCGCGGACAGCGAAGCGGAGGCCATCTTCCATGGCGATGGGCTTGTCGTGAAGATCAACCTTCATCTTGATGTTGTCACCAGGCATGCACATCTCTGCACCTACCAGCTCGAGGTCGCCGGTCACGTCAGTCGTACGGAAGTAGAACTGAGGCTTGTAACCGCTGAAGAACGGGGTGTGTCGACCGCCCTCTTCCTTGGTCAGAACATAGACCTCGGCTTCGAACTTGGTGTGAGGCGTGATGGTGCCTGGCTTGGCCAGAACCTGGCCTCGCTCGACATCTTCCTTCTCGATACCACGAAGGAGGCAGCCGACATTGTCGCCAGCCTGTGCATCCTCGAGAATCTTGTTGAACATCTCGACGCCGGTGACGGTCGTCTTCTGAGGCATTTCGGAAAGTCCAACGATCTCGACTTCCTTGCCCACTTCGACCAGGCCACGCTCGATACGACCGGTGACGACCGTACCACGACCCTTGATCGAGAAGACGTCCTCGACGGACATGAGGAAGTCCTTGTCGACTTCACGCTCTGGATCAGGGATATAGCTGTCCAGGGCTGCCATGAGCTCGTCAATCGGCTTGCAGACGTCGTCGTCCTTGCCTTCGCACTCCAATGCCTTGAGGGCGGAGCCACGAACGACCGGGATGTCATCGCCTGGGAAGTCGTACTTGGAAAGCAGCTCACGAACTTCCATTTCGACGAGCTCGAGGAGCTCTTCGTCGTCGACCATGTCGACCTTGTTCATGAAGACGACCATGCGGGGGACACCGACCTGACGGCCGAGCAGGATGTGCTCACGTGTCTGGGGCATGGGGCCGTCAGTAGCGGCTACCACGAGAATGGCGCCGTCCATCTGGGCGGCACCGGTGATCATGTTCTTTACATAGTCAGCATGACCAGGGCAATCCACATGAGCATAGTGACGGTTTTCCGTCTCGTACTCCTGGTGGCTCGTGGCAATGGTGATGCCTCGAGCCTTCTCTTCAGGGGCATTGTCGATCTCGTCAAAGGCTCGGACTTCTCCGAGTCCCTTGGCACCTTGACGTGCTGTGATCGCTGCCGTGAGTGTGGTCTTACCGTGATCGATGTGTCCGATGGTGCCCACATTTACGTGAGGCTTTGTGCGGACAAATGTTTCCTTGGCCATCGGTCTTGTCTCCGTCTATCGCCATGTCCCTGGTTCGACGTGTTGTCCAACCGGGCTTTCCTACCGAAACTGAGCGACGACCCTCTCGGGACGCCGAACTACCGGAGCAGATCACAGATCCACTCCTCTTGGACACCGTCACGGACCACCCGTTCCACCTGTCCGACAAGCCACCGACGGGACTTGAACCCGTGACCTCACCCTTACCAAGGGTGTGCTCTACCACTGAGCTACGGTGGCGACTCGATTCCCTCTTCAGACCTCGGGGGCTCACCCCGAGACTGAATAAAAACCGCCTCGGGTCACGAGGCGGAAGTTTAGATTGTACCGTTACCGCCACCCCTTTCAAGGTGTCTGCGACCGCAGAAATGGAATGTGGCCTGAAATGCCTCGAGGGGCCAATATTCAGGGGTTTATCTCGCTTTTTCGGCGATCGAGATCCGTTATTCGGATCCCGCGGCCCGGAGGACCCCCATCTGCACCCTGAAGATCTTCGATCCGGCCGAACCGATTGATCAGATCCGTATGGCCATCCAGAAAGAGCATCAGGCAGGATTCACCCTCGCCGTACCTCAAATCGACCTCCTGAGTGGAGACGCCCGTCGATCCGACCGTCTGTTCACCCTGCCCCAGCACACTGACGTTGTTGAAGTCCTGGATGAGGAAGGCCAGTGAGGTCGCCAGTTCATCATCCGGCCCACCACCAATGGTCGTGCCCGCAAATGAATCCACCAGATACATCGAGCTGGCCGGAGAGGTCAGCTGCCCCATCGTGATGTAGCGGTCGACGTTCGACTCTTCATCCTGCTGGGTCCGGTCACGTCTTGATCGTGCATCGAAGAAGTTGTTGGCGGCGAAGAAGCCCGGCAGACCTTTTTCCATCGCACCGGATCCAAATGGCTTTGGATATCCGTAGATACCATCACCGGACATGTCGCCAATCTGGCTGTATTCAACGACCGACTCGGCACCACCACCCACGAATCGCGGGAAATTATGCGTATTTGGTGCGACCGAACGCAGAGGGTGACGCTTGAAGTTCGGATCGTAATCGTAGATGTGACGATCCGGAGATCTGTACTGGTACGAGACATTCACCGATGGTCCGCTGCCGAAGCCTCCGCCAGGTTGCACCAACGGGAAATCGGCGACACCCGCATCGTCTCCGAGATTGGTCTCCACCCAGAGGATGTCGGCATACGTTCCCTGTGACACGAACCCCTCTCGTGGTGTCGAGGCGGTTCCGAGAAGGTTGTTGGTGGACAACCATTCGACATCGTTTCCATCTCCGGTGAATGCCGTCGCGGAAGCGATCTTGCCCAGTTCGGTGCCGTTCTCATCCAGATAGTCGAACTGGCTGGGGACGATTCGATCACGATGGTTGTTGGAGTAGTTCTCCATCCAGGTATGGATCTGCCGCAGATTGTTCCTTGAACGGAGAATCTGCTCTGTGCCATCCACTCCCGACAATGCGGTCAGGGTGAGCCCCACGAGTATTCCGATGATCGAAATGACGACCAGCATCTCAACGAGGCTGAATCCACTCCGATGGGCGATCTTGTGAACTACGCCGCTTCCGGTTCGTTTCTGAAATCCCTGGTTGAACATGAGTCCATGTCTCCTGACTTTGGCGACCCCCAGCATTCACCAATGGCCTTGCTATCTCAGCATACTCCCAAGAGTCTTCGAATCCCGAAGGAATGCGGATCCTCTTCCATGCTCCTAATCAACAGACCGTTTGAATAACCCCAATAGGGCCTTCAGACGATCCATTGCCACTAACCCAGATTCATGGTCATGAGGAATTCCGCGTTGGAATTGGACTTGACCATTCTGGAGCGAAGCATCTCCATCGCCTCCACGACACTCATGTCCGAGACGACCTTGCGAAGTCTGACCACCAGATCCATTTCCTTTGGATCCAGCAGCAACTCCTCGCGACGAGTTCCTGAGGCGGCGATGTCGATGGCGGGCCAGATACGCTTCTCCACCAGCTTGCGAGTGAGATGCAGTTCAGAGTTGCCGGTTCCCTTGAACTCCTCGAAGATCACTTCATCCGCCTTGGAACCGGTATCTACCAGTGCCGTGGCGATGATGGTCAGCGAACCCCCGTCCTCGATGTTCCGAGCGGAGCCGAAGAATTTCTTGGGCTTGATCAACGCCGCATTGTCCACGCCACCGGTACCGATCTTGCCGGAGTTCGTAGCGGCGTTGTTGTAACCGCGGGCGAGTCGAGTGATGGAGTCCATCAGGACGACCACATCGTCACCGACCTCGACCATGCGACGAGCCTTCTCCATCACCATCTCCGCCACCTGAATGTGCCGTGTGGCATGTTCATCGAACGTACTGGCGACGACCTCGACGGATTCATCGGTGCTGCGACGGAAGTCGGTCACTTCCTCGGGACGTTCGTCCACGAGCAGCACGATGACATAGGCCTCCGGATGATTCGAGGAGATCGCATTCGTGATCTTCTGAAGCAGAACCGTCTTGCCTGTTCGCGGCGGTGCCACGATCAGGGCACGCTGCCCGAATCCCATGGGGGCGACGAGATCGATGACTCTCGTCTCCAGAGGTTCGGTGCCGGTCTCGAGAATCACCCGATGATCGGGGTGAAGCGGTGTCAGGTTCTCAAAGGCGGCGAGATTATGAAGCTCCTTCGGGGATCTTCCATTGATCTCCTCGACACGAAGCATCGCGAAGTAGGTCTCCGCTTCCTTTGGAGGCCGGATGAGACCCTTGATGGTCTGACCGCGACGAAGACCGAAACGCCGGATCTGGGACGGACTGACGTACACGTCGTCCGGGGAAGCCATGTATGAATATTCAGGACTTCGCAGGAAGCCGAAGCCGTCGGGGAGAATCTCGAGCGTGCCTTCGCCCATCATCAGACCCTGCTTGGTGGCACGGGCCTTCAGGATCTCGAATACCAGCTTCTGCTTGGACAGATTCGCTGGTTCCTCGATCTTCTCCTTCTCGGCGACCTTGATCAGCTGCTGCCCGTTCATCTTCTGAAGTGAAGCGAAGTCCTGGCCATCTTTCTTGGCCTTGTCGAACTTCGCCTGCGTCTTCTTGTCGAGTTCGGCATCCAGCTGGGACGCCTCGACCTCAAGCGACTCGTCGGTCGGGATCTCTCCCGGCTGGAGATTCATGGTCGCGATGCTGCTGCCACCGGAGGATTTTTTTCGTCGTCGTCTTTTCTTGGCCATGGGACGTCCACCGGATCGGTTGCGATGCTGTCTTTCGTTTTTTTCAGACATTCGGGGTGCTCGATAGCTGAACGTTGAAGCCAGCCAAGTAAACGAACGCGTAACTGTTCATTTGGGAAATACCAGCCTTCTGCTTCATGCAATTCTTCCCATGAAGTCGTGACAACGTGTCTCGACGGGAAGCCCGGACGTCACTTGTCCGGTCGGCTGGATTAGTCGTTGATGAGATCGTCGAGATACTGCTCGACCGAACGGGCGAGATCTGTCATCTCACCTTCATTACATAGAACATGATGCGACATGGAACGCTTCGCGTCAAGAGGTAACTGGGCCGCCTCCCGTCGAGCCAGTTCTGCCGAATCCCACTGACGGGACTTCAGAACCCGATCCTGTCGAATATCCAAGGGGGTATCCACGAAAACAATGGAATCACAGTGGCGGCCGAGATCCGCCTCGAACAAAAGAGGTGCATCGATCACCAATGCCCGTGTGCCATCCGGTGCCGTATCAAAGAGGGCTTTTCGCATTCGCTCGACCATTGGATGAATGATGGATTCGAGCCAATGACGCTCTGTTTCGTCATTGAACACCACCTGTGCCACCGCGTCACGATTCACACCGCCATCGGCCAATCTGACCTCGCGGCCCCATCGGCTGGTGATCAGATCACGAACTTCGGGTGATTCCAGCGCCTCTCGAGCCATCTGATCCGCATTGGCCACCAGACATCCACTCTCCTCGAGGAGCTGGGCGACTCTGGATTTGCCGGAACCAACGCCTCCGGTCAGTCCGATGACTGGAATGGTCCACTGTCCCATTCAGGCCACCTCGTACAGGCATGTCTGTGACCTTGAGCATATCACTGGACGATTCGTTTCCATGTCGTCCCTCCGGAACCGTCCTTGATCTCTATGCCTTTTTCAAGCAGATCGTCACGAATCTGATCGGCGGCCGCCCAGTCCTTGCGATCCCTGGCTTCCACACGAGCCGTCAGCTGCGATTCGATCCAATCGACATCCAGATCACCGGAGGCGGGTTCGACCTCGGACTGGAGGTCGAGAACACCAAGCACATGATTCATCCTGTTCAACATGTCACGATCGATCGACCATGTGCCATCACCTTCATCGACAACCGCATCGTTGATCGCGATGGAACCGACTGCCTCGGAAAGCACGCCGATTGCGCCGGCCATGTTGAGATCATTCCCGACCGCCTCCAGGAAACGCGGCCAGGCTGCTTCAAGGGGACCAGGTGACGGGCGATGGACATGCGCATTGGATTCAAGCCATGCATCCAGTCGCTTCCATCGCTCCACCTGACGTTGGGCATCCTTGAGACCCTGGAACGTGAAATTGGAGTTGATCCTGTAATGCGTGCGAATCAATTCCAGTCGGATCGCCGCTGGAGATGCGCCGCGATCGAGAAGATCCCGGATGGTGAGGAACGTACCCGCCGACTTGCTCATCTTGCTGCCATCCACCATCAGATGACGTGTATGGAACCAGTAGCGTGCAAAGGCCTCTTCGCCGGTCGCTCCACAGGACTGGGCTATTTCGCATTCATGATGGGGAAAGATGTTGTCCTCGCCACCACTATGCAGATCGATCACATCACCGAGAAGGTCACGAGCCATCACCGAGCACTCGAGATGCCAGCCTGGATATCCCTCACCCCACGGACTCGGCCATCTCATGAGATGTCTTGAATCGGGTTTCCACAACATGAAGTCGGCGGGATTGCGCTTGACGGCCTGGGTCGCCATGTCCACTCGACCACCTTCACCACTTCGAATGGAATCCAATGTGTTTCCGGAGAGACGGCCGTAGTCGGGAAAGGACTGGACATCGAAGTAGACCACCCCGTCCTCCGCGACGTAGGCATGCCCCCGCTCGATCAGGGTCTCGATCAACTTGATCATCTCGGGCACCATCATCGACGGACGAGGCATCAGCGCCGAACGCTGCTGGACTTCGGACGCCACCTTGAGTCCGAGCATCCTGGCGTCCTGGAGAAACGCGTTTGCATAGAAGTCGGCGATGGCCATCGGATCGTTCGGATCGACCTGGGAATCCTCCGGAAGTTTTCCGGATTTCTTGTCTTCGAGCATGCGTCTTGATGCCAGTTCCATCTTGTCCTCGCCACCACCGTCGGGGTCGGCATCCTCCGTCATGTGACCGACATCGGTGATGTTCATCACATGCAGGACATCATGGCCCATGACCTCGAGTGTTCGACGAAGCACATCCGCATTGAGAAACGAGCGGAAGTTACCGATATGGGCGTAGTCGTACACGGTCGGGCCACATGAATAGAAGGTGACCGGACCATCGGGCGACAAGGGCTCGAATCGTTCAACCTGATTGGTCAGCGTGTTGTAGAGATCCAATGGCATGGTCAAAGAATAGTCTCGCCTGCATTGCTTGGGGTGATGTCAGGACCGGATCGTGGTCTGATGAATGGGTTCCCACCAGGCCAGTGTCCGCCGAAGACCTTCTTCAAGCGAGGTCTCGGGTAGCCATTCGAGATGATGTCTCATCCTGGCGATGTCCATGCAGACCCTCGGGGCACCTTCCGGTCGATTCGTATCCCAGACGACATCTCCGGTGAAACCCGTCACCCGGCAAGCGGACTCCACGAGGTCTCTTATCGGGGTTTCAAGGCCAGTTCCCAGATTCAGTGGATGTGGTTGCTCCAGGCAGGCGGTCGCACGAAGGATTCCCCGGGCGGCATCCTCGACAAACAGGAATTCTCGAATGGCGTCGCCCGAACCCCAGCAGGTGATGGAGGCATCGCCGCGATCACGGGCCTCGATGCATTTCCGGAGCGTGGCGGCGACGACATTGCTTCTATCGGGTTCGAATCTGGCTCCGGGCCCGTACATGTTCGCCGGCATCACCACTCCACTGGACAATCCATACTGGTCATGAGCGGCCTGCAGCAGTGCGATACCGGCTCGCTTCGCCCGGGCATACCCCATATGCGCCGGTTCAGGCGGGCCATCCCAGAGCGACTCCTCCATATATGGAATGGAGGCGTCGGCGGGGTAGCAGATGCTCGATGCCGTGAAGAGGAACCGCTTCACCCCGGACTCGACTGATGCCATGACCAGTGAGTCCATCATCCGGCTGTTGTCGAGGAAAGCCGTCGCCTGATTGGCCTTCTGCCAGGCCACGCCACCTTGCGCGGCAGCCAGATGAATCACGACGGTGGGCTCGATGCGATCGAAGAGCGACTTCACGTCCTCTGGTCGTCGGAGATCGCAGTCACGGCGGGTAACGGGATGTACCGCCTCAACACCATCCGCGGAGAGCGATCGAACCACATGTGATCCGAGAAAACCGGCGGCACCGGTGACCAGCACGACATGATCCCCGAGATTCAAGTTTGGCTGCTTCATGTCGGTTCGATGGTACACATCTGAATACCGCATGCCCACCGTCGATCATCCAGCCAGATTCGTTCCGGCCATTGAGGAGGAACCGGTGGTGTCGGAATCAATCCTGGCCATGACCTGACGCCATGTGTCGAGTTCGAATTCGAGGAACTTCACGATCTGCCCGGCAGCCTTCCGATCACGCCTGCCGCAGGCGTCGGCGACCGTCCTGTATAGATACGTGCCCGTCGAACGCAGATGGCTCACGAGTGTCGCGTCGAGCGTCGATGTTTCCGCAGGCATGAGTTCAAGAAGCAACGACCGCAGACGGTTGCCGGTCTGCAGGATTCCTTCACCGTTGTCTCGTTCGATATCACAGACCAGCTGATGTGACTCCCGCACCGCTCGCTGAAGAAGCATTGTGCGAAGCTGGGCCGGCGACGATGTCATCACCTCTGTTCGTGCGTAGGAATCGAGTGCGGTCATGGAATAACACATCGGCAGATTCCCGACGTCGGCCGAGAATCAACTGAAATGGTTTTCAGTCATCCGATAACAACCGCTCAGGAAAACAATCCACCGCCATTGCCACCCGAGCCCATTGAAAGCAGAGCCACCGACTGGGTCTGCAACAAGGCGAGTGATTCCTCCATGGCCGCGAACTCGGCGATCAAACGCACTCGTCTGGCTTCCATTCTGGCATCGAGCACGTCCAGTCGGTCCATAGCCAGATCGATCCTGCTCTGCCAGGATTCGTCTGCACGGCTCAAGGTGCCGCCTTCGTTGCTGGTGAAACCCTCCAGGAGATCGTTCAATCGAAGTCCGAGACCTTCTTCACCATCGAGTTCCGATGTGAAAAGGGATTCGACCTCCTCTCGTCGAGTCGACCAGGCTTCGGTGAAGGCAGCTTCATCGAAGTCGATGCGGCCGCCTGAACCGACGGTGATCCCGACGGACCAGAGTCCGTCCAATGAAACCGACTCGCTCTCGAAACGTTGCTGCAGCGCTGACATGAGCATGCGACGAATACGTGACACGGTCGGATCACCATGAAGGATGCCCCGCTGATTCGTATCCGGATCGTATCCGCTCACGCCATCGATTCGATCCAGAACCTGATTCATCGCATCGACGAATGCACGCATCGAATCGACGGCAGTCGTCTCGTCTCTGGCGACAGTCACCGTGATGGGCTGATCGGACGTCTCGAGCAGATCCAGAGTCAGTCCATCGATCACGTTCTCCAGATGGTTGGAGCCGCTGGTGATCATCACACCATCCGTCACATCGTCGCCGAATACGATTCTGGCATCCTGTCCAGCCACGACGTCCTCGATTTGGGCATCGATGCCCTGGAGATCGAGGACCATGCGACCAGCGACCCCGCTGATCTCACTCGTGAGACTCATTCGCCATGGAGCGGATGGATCTCCGGTGCTGACCAGTGCCGCGGTTACATCCGATCGAGACTCGTTGATCTGCTCCACGAGTTGTCGCAATGTCGTCTGCGAATCGATTTCCAGAACGGTTTCCCAAGAACCGTCTATGGCCTGGTCGGACTCGCCCTCCAACCGAAGATCGGAAGCGGTTGTTCCTGAAATCGATTCGACCTCCATTGACACGACGGATTGGTTCTCCGGAGCTGTCGATTCCAGATACAGACCATCGCCCGAGTCATTGATGCGTGCGTTGATCTCCAGTCCACGGCTGTTGATCAGATCGATCACATCCTGGACCGTCTCATGCCCCTGTGAAATCGTGACCAGGGCCGATGCCCCGGTGGCATCTCGCATGCGAAAGGAACCGATGCCGATGCCTCGACCCTGGTTCAGATCGGCAAGAGACATCGATTCGGAGATCCAGCGATGCTGCAGATTCCCCGTCTCAACCGAGGCGACTTCGTCGTTGATCGTCAGACCGAGTCGATCGGCCAACGAACCCTGGACGACGAGCGTGCCGTCACCCTGAAGCGCCTCCATGCGAATTCCGGTCTGATCGATCTGGAACTCGACGGCCAGTGAATCGGATGCCACCCACTGATTCAATGCCGCGACGAGATCATCCAGTGTCTCGTACTGCGAGAGATCGGTGATGCTCGAGGCATTGCCGAGTCGATCCGTGAGTTCGATCGTATCGGCACCCTGGAGTCCTTCGCCTCCGAACAATTCATGGACCAGCACCGTTCCCGGAGATCCGATGATGCGTCGACCGGTCATGACACCATCGATGATGGTCGGATCGGCGAACCCGAGCGCACTCAAGGCCGATGCATTTGACGACGTCTGGCCAATTGAAAAGACGCTGGATCCACTCGTCGTGTCTTCAAGTTCGAGCCTGAGTCCGTCGGAGGAGATCCGGGCGATGATCGAACCGCTGTTGGCCGTTCCGGCCTGATCAGTCGAATTGTTGATCGCATCCAGCACATCCTGGATGGTCGGCGTGCTGCCGCTACCGAATGCCGACACCTGCAGACCATCGAAGCCACCGGAGGAACCTGTGTCGTTGAGAATGCCCAGATCCTGCGCAGCCGAGTCACCCCCGCTTCCAGCACCGTGAATCATCACGGTGCTCGAGGGATCGGTCGTCTTGATGGTGAAGCCCAGTTGATCCTCGCGATAGTCGAGTATCACGGCCCCATCGGTTGCTGATGAGATTCTTGATCGCACATCCCCTGCCGTGATGCAACCGGTCAGATCGATATCCCAGCTCGTCGACTGACCGGAACTGCCGTCGACGAGTTCGATGGAAAGCTCCGCCGTGTCGAGATCGGTATCGATCGCCACTCCGGTTCCTTCGTTGAACCCCGACAGAAGCGTGTCGTCATCTATTCGGACGACGGTACCGCTGGATACGTCGATCGAGAAGAAGCGACCATCACGCGTGCCGATACGCAAATCACTGAGACCTTCTCGAACAAGTACGCCATTGCCGTCGTTCAATGCCGCCAGTGAAAGCTGACCGCTGAGGTAGGCGAGATTGCTTCCGACAACTGTTCCATTGCTGGATGCGCCGAGGATGCCCAGATCCGAAGCTGTCGACGAACCGGACGTATCCGAAACGGAGAACTCCTCACCCGAGTTCGAAGTCAGACTGATCGAACCGTTGTTGAGAGTGGCTGTGATTCCAAGATCATTGTCATTGATGCGATCGATGACTTCGTTGATGGTGGCGACATCCCCGAGATCGATCGTCTCCGATGCGCCCGTGTCGCTGGTCGTCAGGGACAGGTAACCACGGGAAACACCAGCGCCTCCATTGAGCCATGTAAGTGGCATGTCCTCGTGCAATCCTCCACCCCCAAGCTCCAGTGTTGCACCCTGGAGTCCGAGTGCGGATTCATCCGATGCGAATCCACCTGTGAGTATCTGATGATTGGTCGCCAGACCTGCCACGATGAATTGATACAGACCCGGTGATGAATTCGACGACGTGCTCGCCTGCAGAATCGATGCATCGCTGGATGTGGCGCTCACGGACTGGAAGATACTGCTTGAACTCAAGGGGGATGTCGCTGCGGACATCGCGAGCAGTCCCGCGTTGATGTCGAGCAACGCCGACTGTCTGGACTGCATGAGACCGACTCTTGCTTCAAGGCGCATACGACCTTGCGACTGGAACGCCATCATTCGCTGGACAAGTGTCGCCGTATCGAATCCGCTGACAAGTCCGTAACCGGATGGAATGGAACCCATGATGCCTCCCTGCAGCAAAGTGACTGCGCACCGATAGCATCATGCACATGCAAATGGCGAGCCGGACATGGAACAGCCATTAAGAACGTGCAGAAGCCTTCAGCAGTGCAGGCGTCTCCGCACTGCGCAGTTCCTGCGCTTCGAAGGGATGCATCATGACTTCGATGAACTACGCATCGGACTTGAAATCAAGCCTGTTCATCAGGCCATCAAACTGATCCAGATCGTAGAAGTCGAGAACCAATTGACCAGCGCCTTTTTTCCGACCCGTCCTGATCTGCACACGAGTACCCAGGTGTTCACCAAGCTGACGAGCCAGTTCCTCGTGCTGATGTCTGGTGACATCCATTGATGGTTTTCCACTCGATGTCGATGGGGTCTTGGAACCAGCCGAGTCCTGAACACGTCGCTCCAGCTCACGAACAGACCATCCTGATCTCATGGCTTCACGAGCAAGCTTGAGACGCGACTCCATGTTAGTAACTGCTAACAATGATCGGCCATGGCCCGCAGACAAGTCCCCAGCTCGAACAAGTTCTCTGGAACCCTCATCAAGATCATTCAATCGAATCTGATTGGTCACCGCCGAACGAGTCAATCCCACCTGGTCGGCAATCTCTTGATGGGTTAAACCAAAGTCATCCTGCAATCCAAGAAACGCTTCCGCTCGCTCAATAGGATTAAGATCCTCTCGCTGAAGATTCTCAACAAGCGCCCACTCTGCAGAGGTTCGATCATCAAGGTCTCGCACAACTGCAGGGATTGAATCCAATCCAGCAGCCTTGGCAGCCCGCCAACGACGCTCACCAACGACAAGCTCATAGCCGTTTGCAACAGCCCGAACAACAACTGGCTGCATGACACCTGACAGCTTGATCGACTCGGAAAGTGTCCTCAATGCATCAGGATCAAAGTCCTGCCTTGGCTGATGTGGATTGGGATGTACCTGGGCAACAGGAATAGTAGCCAGCCCATCTTTAGTAGGGGAGGGGAGTGTTGCCGGCTTTTCATCAACGACCGCTGACCCTGAATCAGTCTTTGAAACAGCCACAGCCACTGGCTTGGCGATCATGCTACTCAGCCCTTTGCCCAAACGCTTCTTCCTTGAAGCCATCCAAATCTCCTTAGCGATGCCCGCCAAATGTAGAGGCCTTCTATGTTTCACGTGAAACATATGCCCACCTCAATCCACAACTCAGACAGGTTTATCGCATGCCATGAAGCAAACGTCAACAGACGCCAATCGATCAATACGTGGATTCGTATTAGCAGGCACTAACTTGATATAAGGCCACATGTACGCTCACCAGGCACACATGCCAGACGAGCGAATGGGCCACACTTAAAGTCCAATTACCATAAATACACAACAGTGTCAACTTAACGTCAAATGAGATCATAATGACAGAATTTGCCGTATGTATGCGTCTTATAACGTTATTTGCTGTAAGTAACGACTATTGCTTTGTACGTTCTTGATTAGTCGTTCAAGATGACCACATCGCTGGGGTCGACATACAAGCAAGCCTTTTCACCCGGCATAGGGCGATGCCCTTGATTGAGCGCCACTGTTCGAATTGAGTGGCCCCCCTCGAATGAAACAACGGCCTGGGTCATGTCACCCAGAAAGACCACATCCTCAACCTGACCATGAATTGATATCGCTTCGTCGCTTGGAAGCCACCGAAACGCTTCTGGCCGAATTGAGCAGGTCACATTTCCACCGTCAGGAATTTCGCCGGCGCCAGATCCTGCTCGGACCGATCCAACTGCTGTCTCCAGAGTGACTTGCGAGCCCTGCCGGGGACCGACAGTAGCCGGCAGTAGATTGGTCTCACCAAGAAACTCGGCCACAAACCGGGTCTTGGGCTGTTGATACAACGCTCGAGGCGGCCCAAGCTGCTGAACCTGACCATCCTTGAGGACAGCCATCGTATCTGCCATGGACAATGCCTCTTCCTGGTCATGAGTCACATATACCGTGGTAATTCCACTGGTCTTGCAGAGGCGACGAATCTCCTGCCTCATTTCAAGGCGGAGCTTGGCGTCAAGATTGCTCAATGGCTCATCCAGAAGAAGCACATTGGGCTTGATCACCAGAGCACGACCAAGAGCTACCCGCTGCTGCTGACCACCAGAGAGCTGATTGGGCCTTCGCTGGGCATAGGGAGCCATCTGAACAGCTTCCAATGCCTCCATAACCAGCTTTTTACGGCTTTGAGCGTCAACCTTGCGTACTTTGAGGCCGTAGGCCACGTTTTCCGCCACAGTCATATGCGGCCAAAGGGCATAGCTCTGGAAGACCATCCCGGTGTTCCGCTTGTTTGGCGGGAGGTAGGTGACGTCCTTGTCATCAAAGGAAATTCGACCACCTGTGGGATCGATGAAACCAGCAATCATCCGTAGAAGCGTGGTCTTTCCACAGCCTGAGGGGCCTAATAGAAAAAAGAGATCGCCAGACTCGATTCGTAGATCGATCCCGTCAACAGCAGTTGTGCTGCCAAACCGTTTCGTGATGCCTTCAATGCTGATGCACGTCATATCCACATGACGATAACAGGAAAGATGGAGGTCGCATATCGACCACTTATCCACGATGATGGGAGACATGACAAGCGTGGCGAATCCAGGTCAACTCGAGCGGCTTCAGCAGTGGCGAAATCGCCCATTGCGAGCCAAGTCCATCGGTGATGGCGTGGCCTCGATCGACCGCAAGGTTCGCCAGCTCCATCGGCGGGTGGGGGAATTCGTCGATGCGTGGCACACCCTGCTGCCTGTTGAACTGCATGACAACACCTGTGTCACCGGAATACGCGGCGGCGTGGTCGATGTTGTCGTGGAATCCTCTGCCGTGTCATTCGAGATCGATCGTCGACTTCGTGAAGGACTGCTTGACGAACTTCGAGCAGCCTGCCGAGGGACCGTCGTACGCATCAAACTTCGAATCGGTCCCCTGAACGGCGTACTGGCCGACAAGGGATGATCATTCACATCTCAGTGTTTCCGGCAACGCCTGGGGACGGCCCGCACGATCCAGACAGGCAAGCGTGGTTTCGCCTGTGACCAGAAGAACATCGGCGCGATGAAGTTCGTAGCGATGCTTGATCTTCACCCTTCCCGCATCCAACCAGTTGGTCGTCAATCGCAGATGGTCGTCGTACCGAGCAGGCTGCTTGTAGATGATGGACAGATTGATGACGGCCAGAAACGCCCCCGACTCCTCGAACTCGCGATAGGTGAGACCCGTTTCACGCAGCAACTCGGTTCGACCCATCTCGAACCACACTGGATAGACGGTGTGGTGGACGACACCCATCGGATCGCACTCGGCGTATCGAACACGAACATCCATTGAACCGGTACGAATGATCTCAGTCATGGAGGTCATCATATCCCGTCCATTCGGAAGTCGTGATCGAAACTCATTGGCGTCACTTTCCTATGCAGAACGATGAGAACACCCTGTCCAGAATCTCATCAGGTGAGACTGCGCCGTTGATTTCACCAATCGCGTCCAGTGCATCTCTGATCAATCCGGCGACCAGCTCGGGTGCCTGGATGGTTCCCGATGATTTCCAGTCGTCGAGCAGATTCGACGTCTCCTGAAGACATCTCCTTGAAACATCCAATGCCGCCTCCTGCCTGGGCGCAAGCACGAAGGCATCGCCGGCGAGTCTCGAACATCGTTCGATCATTCGCTGCTCGATGATTTCGCGAAGTGAATCCAATCCCGTGCGCTCTGTCGCGGATACGCACACATCGACATCGGTACGCACCCCATCAGCTCGATCGGTCATCGTTCCAACCCGAACGACATCCTCCTCACGTGATGGTGAGGATTCCTCCGGAGGAATGCATCGTATTCTCAGATCCGCTCTGCTTCTGGCTCTCGCCGCGGACGCCTGCATGATTTCATCAAGATGGGAGACGGGCATTTCCTCGCCGGCGACATCCACCAGAAGAACTTCGGCCCCCTGAATCGAACTCATCGAAAGTGGTTCTGTGAGGACATCTCGTGTCGTCCCCTGTATTCCGGAGACGACTGCGCGATCTCGACCGAGCAATGCGTTGAACAAGGTCGATTTTCCCGCGTTGGCCGATCCCTCTAGAACGACCCACGGCAATGATTGCAGGGACTCGAGTCCGACGCTTCGTTGCAGATGATCGTTGATCGATTCGATCGCCTGCGTTATCCGCTGCATGAGATCATCCATCTCGATCGCCGTGACATCCTCCTCTTCGGTGAAATCGATTCCAGCCTCAACAAGAGCCAATGCATCCGAGAGCTTGTCCGACACGCCCTGTGCAAGCTGCCCCAGACGATCGTCCTTCATTCTTTCAGCGGCATCGATTTCCCCATCGGAACGAGCGGCTATCAGCGCTGCGACACTCTCAGCCTCTGCCAAACCGATGCGCCCGGAGAGGAACGCCCTCGCCGTGAATTCACCGGGGCCAGCAGGCCTGACGTTGAGACCGGCCATGAACGCGTCCTCAAGCAGATCGTTGATGACACGATTGAGCAGAGATGGATGACCGGGCAGCTGCAATTCGAAGCTGTCTTCACCGGTATAGGAACGCGGACCAGGGGTCAGCGACAGCAGGGATGGAATGGATACATCCTTCATTCGAAGACGAACCGGATAGATACCGCGTTCGATGGAGGCAAGCCCGTCAACCAATCGGGATCGCAGCAGATCGAACGAGCAGGGGCCGCTGCACCGGACGATTCCACGCGTCGAATGACCCGGAGGACTCGAGACCGCCAGTATGGTCGAGTTGAGGTCCACGAAACCTCCTACCGCGTCAGCCGCGTTTCTTGCCACCACGACGCTTGCGATCGCCACCCTTGGACTGACGCCGTTCGACCATCTTCGCATAGGCACGAGCCTTTGGATCGCGAATGGTCTTGCCACCATCAGCCGACCGACCGGCTACGGTCGACGCCTCGGCACGCTTGGGCTTCAGATCAAGATCCATCTTGTCGACCTGCTTGCGGATATGTCGACCCTCCAGCGTTCCGATGATGCTGGACGTCATGATGTAGAGCGTCAGACCCGATGGGGCGGTGTACAGAAAGAGCGGGAAGGCCACCACGGTCATGACGCGGATGATCTTCTGCTGTGTTTCCTGCTCGGGAGTCATCGCCGCGTTCTGAGGCGTCAGATACTTCTGCTGGAGGAAGAAGAACACGCCCAGCAGAATCGGCAGCAGATTGATTCCGCTCACGTGCCAGAACAGGAACTGATGGGGCTCCTGGAACGTGTAGAAGAAATGGTCGGGTGCAGCGAGATCGGACAGGAAAGGCCAGCCGTCGAACAGCTGGAAGAAGCCCCAGAAGGCCGGTTGCTGACGAAGTTCGTAGCTGAAGTAGAGTCCGGCATACAACGCGATCCAGATGGGCATCTGGAGCAGCATCGGAAGGCAGCCGAGCATCTGGAACGGATTCAGTCCATGCTCCCGCATGAGCTTCATCTGTTCCTGCTGCATCTTCTTCTTGTCGTCACCGCAGCGAGCCTTGAGTCGATCAAGCTCGGGCTTGAGCGCCTGCATCTTGCGGCTGAACTTCTGCATGTTCACCTGGGACATCCGCGTGATGGGATGCAGGATGAATCGAACGATGATCACCAGCACGATGATCGCCAGGCCCCAGTCGAAGACGACATGGTTGGCCAGCATCGCGAGAATGCTCAGCAGCAGATCGGCCAGCCACTGGAACGTGCAGCAGGCACACGCCGCGAATCCCGATATCTGATACAGAATGATGCCACCCATGTTGAGGGAGACATAGGGTTGTTCGACATCGAGAATGTCCGAAGCCATCGGACCGGCGTAGATGCCCATGCTGAAGTCGTGCCTCTGGCCCGACTTGATCTGGGTCATCGGACTGAACAACCCGGTCTCGATCAGAGTGTCGTCCTCCGATATCGAGTACTTGGATATCTCGATTCGATCGACCACCGATTCGAGTGATCGATCGCCCACGCCTTCCGGTGAAAGCAGCGGATGGATGGCCATGGTGAAGTAGCGACTCGTGGAGGCGAACCAGGAAAGCGTGAAGCCCTCCTCGATGCTCAGTTCGTTTGGCCAGAACAGCGCTTCATCGCCTTTGACGACGTCGCCGTACTCGAGCAGCATGTCCCCATCCGCGATGACGTCAGCCATCCGATTGGCATCGACCTGCGAACTGAATTCGTAGCCGAAGCGGAAACGTCGTCGATCCAGATAGCGGGATCGCTCAGGTCGAAGATTCGGTGGGCCGTACTGCTGCCACTGGACGGAGATGTCGCGACCCGTATGATTGATCACACGCTGGTGGAGCTTGATGTCGAAACCATCGTCCAACTCGAAGCGGCGAAGAATCTCCAGGACGAGCTCGCCCTTGGCGTTCTCGACCTGGGCCTTGAACATGCCTGCTCCGATGGACTGCCAGTACAGATCGGACAGCAGTGGCAGTGGATTCTGAAGCGAGACCACCTCATCACCCTCGTTCCACTGGATCTGCACTCCACTGGCCGCCATCAATGAGATCTTGATGGTCTGGCCCGCGTACGGAACCCCCTGCATTCGTCGCAGGACGAATCGTTGATCATCAGGAGGCAGGCTGTAGCCCTCGACCGAGCCGCGAGCCTTGGCCGCGTAGTAGCTTTCCGCTTGTCTCCTGGCTGCAGCCGTATCCCAGATGTTCGAATAGGTGATGCTCTCTATTGCACCGCCCACACGAGTGAAGACGACTTGCATCTTCGACTTGTCGGGATCAAGCAGCGAACCAAGAGCTGGGACAACCTCCTGCTCGTCAACTGGATGTTGACGGACAACGAGACCTTCCATGCTCAGCTGCGTTCCGATCTGTGCAGCGGCTTCCGGTGCTGCCGAGACCTCGACCGGCGCCTCCGTTGGTGGAGCGGATGCCGAGGAGTCGCTTTCCTCTTTCACTACAGGTTCGTCCGGTGTCGTGGCTTCCACGGAAGAGACCGTGCTGTTGGTCTGACCATCGACGGCAGCCGTTGCATTGGACTGTTGTGATTCGCTGGCTGCATCGCGGGCCATCTTTGGCGAGAACACCACCATCATGATGATGCCGAACGCCAGGCCGAGCACGACCGCAGGCACCATGACCCGCAACTTGCGATTCACCTTGGGACTCATTCCGTTTCGAGGGGGCGCGGGCACGGTTTGTTCACCGACCTTCCAGCAGGCGATCACCAAGCCAGTTGTTCAACTCTGGAATCGCATAGATCTTGCGGGCAACCGACTCGACATCGTAATCAAGCCGGTGAAACTCCACGTTCATTTCATCTTCGTCCAGAATCGCGTAGCTCGCACGTGGATCCATGTCTCTGGGCTGTCCCACGGATCCGGGATTGACGATGACTCGTTCCTCGTCGTTGAACTTGTACACACCACCAAGATCAGTCGGTGGATAGAACTCCGGCTCATTCGTGAAGATGCCCGGAACATGGGTATGACCGACGAGACAGTGCGTGTCGACGAGATCGAATATCTGCGACATCTTCACTGGAGAGTTGATGGCATCCTCGGGGAAGATGTACTCGTTGATGGGGCGACGAGGCGAGCCGTGCACACAGAGGAAGGAATTGAACAGACAGCGAACTCTCAGCTGGCCGAGAAACTCCCAGCGGCGTTCGGCTTCCTCTCCATCGGGCTCCTTGTCGAACTGAGCACGCGTCCAGTAGGCGGCCTGTTCGGCTGCTGCATTGAAGTTCGTGGGTTCGTACAACGCACCGTAGTCGTGGTTGCCAAGAAGCGACCATTCGCAGCGTTGAGCGATGAGCTCGACGCACTCGACCGGATTGGGACCATAGCCCAGGATGTCACCCAGACAAATGATGCGGTCCGCCTTGCGGTTGTCGATGTCCCCCAGGACAGTCGTCAGGGCCTCAAGGTTTCCATGAACGTCACTGATGATCGCCGTGCGCACGAGGCACTCCTGAAACAGGTAGAAACGTCCGCTCTGAGGCGGACAATTGGATGATGCTACGGGGGCGGTCTTGGGGGCGTCAACGCGTGGACGGCCAACAACAGTAGTGAACACTTCGCAACGGAGACCGGAAGCCCTCGAAGAAGCCATGGTCAGACCTTGTTAATTTGATGTAACTGCTTTGTAGTAATATATTTGCATGATTTTACTGGTGCCGCACACCACTAACACCCCATGAATGTGCCCCGGAGAACTTCCAGGAGCCTCTCGAAGAAGAGTTGAGAGACTTGCCTGAAGCCTCTGGCAGGGACCACTACAATGCCGTCCTTCTCATTCGATAGAACACCCCATGCAGGAGCCTCAAATTGGCTAATGAGCAGCATTTTGACCTCGTCGTCATCGGTTCTGGACCAGGTGGCTATGTAGGTGCGATTCGTGCCGCCCAACTGGGCATGAAGACCGCCATCGTTGAACGGAATCGGCTTGGTGGAGTCTGCCTCAACTGGGGTTGTATTCCGAGCAAGGCGCTTCTTCATGTCGCCGAGGCCTACAGCGAGTCCGTAACCCACGGCAGTGAATGGGGTCTTTCATTCGAAAAGGCCTCCGTCGACTGGAGCAAGGTCATCGCCACCAGCAGGGGAGCCGCCAACAAGCTCAACAAGGGCGTCGGCTTTCTCATGAAGAAGAACTCGATCACGACGATCGAAGGACACGCCAGAATCAAATCGGCACGCGATGGCGACAAGCCATGCGAGATAGAGATTCTCAAGGCCGATGAAGACTACTACCACGGAGGTGGTTCGGAAGTGACTTCATCGATCACCGCCGATCGGATCATGGTGGCGACTGGAGCAGCCCCCAGAGGGCTGCCGTTCGCACCCTTCGATGGCAAGACGATCATCTCCTCCATGGACGCCATGGTTCTTCCAGAGCAGCCCGAGTCGATGGTTGTCGTGGGAAGTGGCGCCATTGGAATGGAATTCGCCTACTTCTACAACGCGATGGGCACCAAGGTGACCGTCATTGAAATGATGGATCGAATCTTCCCGAATGAGGATGAAGCTGTTTCAAAGGAAGCGCTCAAGGTCTTCAAGAGACAGGGCATCGACTTCCATATCGGTTCCATGACGACGGCGATCGATCTGAACAAAGACGGGGCGACCGTCACGATCGTCGATGCCAATGACGAATCGAAGACCCAACAGCTCTCCGCGGAAAAGGTTCTCGTGGGAATCGGCGTACAGGCACGATGCGACGGACTGCTCGCCGATGGCCTCGACATGGAGATGGTCAAGGGCTACATCAAGACCGACTACCAGGATGTCGACGAGCCGACCTACCAGACGAGCCTTCCTGGAATCCATGCCATTGGTGACATCATCGGGCCCCCGTGGCTGGCCCATGTCTCCGGCGAGGAAGCCGTCACATGCGTTGAGCGCATGGCCGGACATCAGACACTTGGAGTCGACTACAACGCCATTCCTGGCTGTACGTACACATCACCGCAGGTTGCCTGCATCGGCCTGACCGAACAAGCCGCTCGGGAATCCGGTGTCGAATACGAAACCGGGACATTCTCGTTCCAGGCACTGGGCAAGGCCGTTGCCACAGGCGCGACGACAGGCTTCGTGAAGATCATCGTGTCCAAGCCATATGGAGAGATACTCGGTGCGCACATCATCGGAGCGGATGCCTCCGAACTCATCCACGAGTTCTGTCTGGCCATTCGCCTCGAGGCGACGGCCGAGGACATCATCTCCACCATGCATGCGCATCCAACGATGTCGGAATCGATTCACGAAGCGGCATTGGATACCGAGAATCGCGTCATCAACAGCTGATCGAGTGGATCCTGCTCGCAGCTTGAAAGGCAGCTGAAGAGAATATGGCAATAGACTTCCGGAATCACGTGCTGCCCAACGGCCTTCGCATCGTCGCAGAAGTCGACACCACCACCCACTCGTCCGGGATGGGCTTCTTCGTGCGTACTGGTGCGCGCGACGAGGAGACCCGGGACATGGGAGTGAGTCATTTCCTGGAGCACATGATGTTCAAGGGAACGGATACCCGCAGCGGTGAGCAGGTCGATCGTGACTTCGATGATCTTGGCGGGCGGCACAATGCCTACACCTCCAATGAAACAACGGCGTTTCATGTCCACTGTCTTCCAGAGCATCTGCCCGCTGCATCCGACATCCTGGCCGACATTCTCAGGCCGGCCTTGAGGGAATCGGATTTCGATGACGAGAAGAACGTGATTCTCGAGGAGATCGCCATGTACGACGATCAGCCGTTCTGGCGTCTCTATGAGCGTGCCGGCGAGATCTACTACGGCGATCATCCACTTGGACACCGGGTACTGGGTACCAAGGAATCAATTCAGGATCTGGCGTGTGATCGCATGCGTTCATACTTCGATCGAAGATACAGCGCCGACAACACGGTGGTCGCCATGGCTGGCAATCTGGACTTCGATGCCATGGTCGATCGGATCGAGTCGACATGTGGACACTGGGAACGCACCGACACGTCGCGTATCTATCACGATCTGAGCCACTCCGAGCAGTCGTTCGTCGAGACATGCGATCGAATCAACCGCGACTACATGCTCATGATGGCGCCGGCGCCACCCATTCAGGACGAGCGAAGACATGCGGCGGCGTTGATGGCCTGGATCCTCGGCAATTCGGATGGATCGAGGCTGTACTGGTCGTTGGTCGAGACCGGTAGGGCGGAAGCCGCGCAGTCCCAGTACGACGGTCGGGATCGAAGTGGTCAGTTTCTGACATGGTGTATCTGCGACCCGGACAAGGCGGACGAAATCGAGACGGTCATACGTCAGGAAATCGAGGGGCTCGTCCAGTCGATCAGCGAGGATGATCTTGAAAGAGTTCGGGCCAAGGCCGCCACGGCGATCACGCTTCACGGTGAACTTCCCGCGGGAAGAATGCAGAGACTGGGTAGATTGTTCATGACCCAGGAGGATTGGATACCACTGGAAGACGAACTCGACAGCATCTGCCGGGTCGGTGTCCAGGACATCATCGATGTCGCCGAGGAATATCCGATGACACCCGTCATCACCGGACATCTCCGAGGAACCGCCTGAACCGGATGGAATCAGGCGGCCGAACGCCAGGTGGCGACACCATTGCCACCACGCCTCTTGGCGATGTACATCGCCTGATCGGCACAGGTCACGAGCATCTCGGGTGAATCGATTTCACTGCTTGTTGGATCGAATGTCGCCAGTCCCATGCTGGAACTCAATGTCATGTCCCCCGATATCTCCTTGGATACCCCTGATTCGATCATCAACGGGGTCGATGCGAGTTGAGTGAGAATGTCCTCGGCAACCCGACGAGCATCCTCCTCGTTGCATCCAGGCAGCAGTAGAACGAATTCATCGCCTCCAAAGCGGCAGACAATGTCCTCGCGACGTGCTCGTTCCTGCATGATGTCGGCCAGATGCCGCAGGACGGCATCACCGACCGAATGTCCGTACCGGTCGTTGATCGGCTTGAAGCGATCCGCATCACAGAACAACAATGAGAGACAGCGTCCCTTTTCCGCCATTTCGGAGAAGAGTCTCGATACCTCGAGATCGAATCCGGATCGACCCAGCACACCCGTCAAACCATCGCGGTGGATCTGTTCACTCAGATCCTGATTGAGTTGCTGAAGATCCCTCGCATGACGTCCCATGTCGATCTGATGCTGGAACAACTGGGATTCCGCGTTGGCGAGAAGGCGTTGTGCCGGAACGGCTTGATCGAGTTTGAAGAAGGCGGACACTTCGAATGATTCATCACGTGTCGATGCCAGGGCCTGTTCGGCCTGTCGGCCATCGAGTCCGAACCATTCCCGTGCATATCGACGGTAGTCGCTGATCGTGCGACGAGGAGAGTCGCTCTCAATCGCACTGGCGAGATACCCTGCCAGCTCCACGATTCTCGCGCACTCCCGCCATGGTTCATCGATACTTTCGGAAGCATGGTGTCCTCGAATCGCGGCGATCTGGGATGATGGCAACTTCCATTGCTCCGCAACCGTTGCGCCTATCTGGGCATGCGTCACCTGAAACAGATCCTGTTCCAGACGACAGAGTTCACGGTGATCACCGCGCAACGCCTCGATGGCTTCCACGTACTGACGGCCATACCGATGGTAGAGGGCGATCATTCCGAAATCCTGCATGAGTCCTGCGAAGAACGCTTCCTCCGGATCCCACACACCAGTCATTCTGGCCAGTGATTTGGCGGCCACCGCCGTGTTGATGGATCGCTTCCAGTAGGAGGCATAGTCGAATCCCAACTGGTCTCGACCCTTGGCATCAATCGTGTCGACAAGGCTGAAGCTCAGGACGAGGGTCTTGACGGTGTTCAATCCAAGAAACACCATGGCCTGCTGGACAGTGCCACATGGTCTCGAGAGCCCGTAGAAGCTGGAGTTGACCGTGCGGAGCACCTTGGCAGCCAGCGCCTGGTCCAATTGGACCGTCTCGGCAATCTTCTGCAGATCGATCTCGACCTCGGCCGTCATCTCAAGCACCTGCGCTGCCACGGTCGGCAGTGATGGCAATCGATGGCCAGCCAGAATCTCTTCAACTACCTGCAGCTCAGGCACGTCCCCATCTCCTCTGATCTTTCTAATCGTGTTTCGGATCCGTCCCGATGATGGGACTAGACGGGTATCGGTCGGAGGAATTCGGCGATCCAGTCGGATCATCGAACCTCACGAAGGAGCTCCAATTTCATGCATTTCGATGGTCCTTCAACGACTCTTCTCGGACTCAGCCGTTGCCCAGTTCCTGAAAAGCCCATTGCATCGCATCTGGTGCTTCACCAAGCAGTGACCGAAAACAGACGGCCAACAGACGATTGGCTCTAGGTACGCCTTCCACATCCGCAGCTGCTGCGATGAAATCCCCACGAGCGATGTTCCTGAGAAGCTCGATCGTGCTTCTTCGAACCTTGACCGCGTCGCCCTCCTGGGTGGATTCGATCACACCACCCTGAATAGGACTGAATCGAATGACTTCGGCACCCTCCTCGAGTGGTTCACCCGTTCCCGCATCGCAATCGAGCTGTGGACGGTATCCACAGGCCTCGAGAAGTCTCCATTGATAGATGAGCGTCTCGATTCCGATTCGCGTTCGTTCAGTGCACGCCTTCAGAGCTGAATCCAGCGCCATGAAGACCTCGGGATGAGGATCCTGCTCCTTGAGCATTCTGTGAGTCAGATCGACCATGTAGATTCCGGCCCGATTGGCCACAAGATGCTGCCTGGCCGCCCAGTAGACCTCATTCAGATGCCATTCGGTAATGGTCATCAGATCTTTTCCGGGCTTCATGATCAATGAGACCTGTCCTCTGGTCAGGAGATCGAATCCGCCTGAGAATCGGCCATCGGACCGCTTCGACCCCTTTGCCAGCCCACGAAGCAAGCCATGCTCGAGTGTGAGCACGCTGACCGTCTGGGAAGTCTCGGAAAAATCCCATCGACGAAGGCAGATCGCGTTGTCTGTGATTCTGGGCACTCTCAGGATGCTAACAACCCCGGCGGGTTATGCCGATGTGAGGACCCCTTTCCCGCCTGTACCGATATAGTGGGTGCATGGTCATGGACGCAGGGAGGCGGGAGCCGCACATTGTCGCGGTGATCAATCAGAAAGGCGGCGTGGGTAAGACAACCTCCGCCGTGAATCTGGGTGCTGCGCTGGCCCAAGCAGGTAAACGCGTTCTGATGATCGACCTTGATCCACAGGCTCACATGAGTCTGCATCTGGGCATCGATCCCGATTCGATCGAACACTCCGTGTACGACCTTCTGGTCGAAGATGGAGGTGATCCCTCCCGGGTGATCACGCGAATCGATGACAATCTGGATGCCATTGCCGCCGAGACCGATCTGGCTGCCGCCGAATCCGAGCTGGCATCCAATCCGAATCGGAACGAACTGCTTCGAGAGCAGTTGAGTTCGATTCTGCCCAACTACGACGCCGTCGTGATCGACTGTCCCCCCAGCCTGGGCGTGTTGACGCTCAATGCCCTGGTCATGGCCAACGAGGTCTTCGTTCCCATGCAGGCCCACTTCCTGGCTCTTCAGGGTGTCGGCAAACTTCTCGAAACCATCGGACTGGTCTGCAACTCGGTGAATCCCGATCTTCAGGTCACCGGAATCATCCTGTGCATGCATGAGAGGCAGACCATGCTGGCACGTGAAGTCGTTTCCGATCTCGAGGAGTTCATCGAGTCGTCTCGTGATCAGGATGTTCCATGGCGAGCGTGTCGTGTACTGCAACCACCGATCCGTCGAAACATCAAGCTTGCCGAAGCGCCCAGTTTCGGACAGACGATCTTCCAGTACGAGCCGGGATGCCATGGAGCCAACGACTATCGACAGCTAGCTGATGATGTGCTGTCCGGATGGGATCCATCCAAGGATCAGACCGCCACCGGCTCCACGCCCGTCGACACCAAGGAAGCTCCTTGCGTTGAGACTCCTTCTGAAATCACGCCGACGGATCCTGATCGTGACCGAGTTGAGTCAGCCTGACCCAGATCTACGTACACGCATGGCCAGACCATGGCGATACCTGTTTCTCGGGTACCTGATCGTATTGACGGTCGGAACTCATCTACCCAATCCGGAACTGGGCACGGTCGGCGGTCCGGCTCTGCCTGACAAGCTCTTCCATCTCTTCGCCTTCATGGGCCTGACGTTGCTGTTGTGGCGAAGCAGGATCATGCCGCTGACCTGGCTGGTACCGACCGTGGTCGCGATCTGGATACCAATCGATGAATGGACCCAGGGACTCGTCAGCGAGAGCCGCACGGTGGCGATGTCCGATCTGATCGCCGGATGGATGGGGGTGGTGGCTGCCGGTTGCACGATACTTGCGCTCTCGCCCATCGGCCCGGACCCGTACCGTGCCTCACGGAGACGGTTCCTCTATCTGCTTGACCGATTCGTCATGGACATCCGCACGTCATGGCCCGTGATCGCCTCGCCGTTTGTGATCGTGCTGCTGGGATTCTTCGTGCCATGGTCGATCTGCGCCTCCATCAACTACGACTGCTGGATCACGGACCACTCGAATTTCTTCTTCCTCCTGATCATCTTCATCGCCTTCGTGTTCAGCAGCTTTCTGCTACGACTGGGACTCCGGGAGATCGGCAGCAGACTGCTGGACGAGAAGCCGTGCTTCGAATGCGGGGCCACCCTGTGCCTGAACGATGAGATCGATGGCGACATCACATGTCCATGCTGCCTCACCGTGGCCAACGGAACACAATGGCAGCCATTGACCGTGCCACGTTCCAAGCGGCCATCGGCAAGCGTCCTCTCGATATGGCTGTTCACGATCTTGATGACGATCTGCAATATCGGCCTGCTTCTGCCTGTGATGTCGAGATTCCTGCGGGACGATTCCATGATGGCATCGGGACTCGTTGAAGTGGTCGTCATGGCCAGTCTGATGATGGCGGTCTCCACGGCCTGGCTGCTCCGCGGCTTCCAGTCGGGAAGAATCGTGGCGAAGCTGGGCTGGCTCTGCTCCAACTGCGGATACGACGTCGGCGCCAGTCAGGTCGATTCGAGCCTTCGAACCTGCAACGAATGCGGAAGCCTCTGTCAGAACTGGTCCGCCAGACAGTTCGTGAGCCCGAGGGGGTTCGAACAGAACGCCCGCACAGTCATGTCGATGACCGCCCTGAGTCGACTCACCGGTCTGGGTAGAGAAGCGGTCCTGAGTCGATTGTTCGGAACCGATGCGATCCTGAGTACCTATTTCTTCGCATTCATGATTCCGAATCTGTTTCGAAGACTCTTCGGCGAAGGTGCTCTGGCCGCCGCCTTCCTGCCCAACTACGAGAAGCTGACCCGGGAAGATCCCGCGATGGCGGCGAAGCTCGCGACGGCGACGATCGGGCTGGTGGCGATCGGCCTTGGTGTCTTTGTCGCCATCGCGGAGCTCGTACTCCTGTTGGTGGCGACTCTCGTAGGCGAGGAACAGACCGTTGTATTCCTGCTGATGTTCATGCTTCCCTACGCGCCGTTGGTATGCCTGGTGGCGATCATGGGCGCGATGCTTCAGGTCCATGGACGATTCGGTCCGACCGCTGCGGCACCGATCATTCTCAACACGTTCATCACCATCGCGGCCGTGGTGGGATTCATCATGCTTCCGGGAGATGGTCTCTCAAATCAGTTCATATCGGTCTCCCTGATGAGCTACGCAGTGGTTCTGGCGGGCATCGTTCAGCTGACATGGTCATGGATGGCGCTTGGGCCACATGCGAAGCTGCCTCTGAAGATCGAGGGAGTCGGCCCGCATGTCACCAGCATGTTCAAACGAGCCGGTCCGATGATCCTCGGTCTGGGTGTCCTCCAGATCAACACGCTCATCGATGGATTGATCGCCAGCTATCGCAACTATACGGGAACCTCGCAGTTCTTCGGGTACACATGGCCTCTCGATGAGAGCGCCATGGCGGTACTGACCTTCGCCCAAAGGCTGTACCAGTTTCCACTGGGCGTCTTCGGTATCGCCGTCGCGACGGCGATCTATCCGATGCTCGCCAAGCTGGCGGATGACAGATCCGCATTCACGGACATCGTCCACCGAGGTCTTCGTCTGGTCTTCTTCATCGGCCTGCCGGCCAGCCTGGGACTGATTGTCGTCGCCAGGCCTCTGACGGGATCCCTGCTTCAGGGTGCCGCATTCGACAATACCGACACGAATCGGGTGGCATTCGTGCTTCTGGGATATGCATCGTGTGTCTGGGCCTACTCCATGATCCAGGTCATCACTCGCGCTTTCTACGCGAGAAACGACACGGTCACCCCCGTCAAGATAGCGTTGTATGTGGTTGGATTGAATCTGGTTCTGAATCTCGTCCTGATCTGGACTCCATTGAAGGAAGCCGGACTCGCCTGGTCGACGGCCATCTGCGCCACTCTCCAGGTGATGTTTCTTCTGCGGCATCTTCGTCGCCATGTCGATTCCCCGATTGGAGAATCGACACTTCCATCGATGGCCAGAACATGCCTGCTCTCAATCATCATGATCGCCTGCCTGGGCTTGCTCATGATGATCCTGCCCTCCGGCAATTCGTGGTTGCAACAGGTGCAGTCGCTGGCGGTGCTGGTGGCCGTCGGCTCCATCGTGTTTGCCGGTGGAGCCGCTCTTCTGAAGATGCCGGAGTTGAAATGGGCCCTTGGCCGACAAACCTGACAGTTCAGTCCTCGATGGTCCACTCGTGACCGTTGCGGGAAACCGATCTGTAGAGCGTGTCGCGTTCCTTGGGAATGAAACCCGCTTCGCGGATGGCACGCTGGAGATCGGTGACGGTCGTCTCCTGATGCGTCCCGGAGCCTTCCACCTTCGTGATGTCGTACCAGACGACCGTTCCATCGATGTCATTGGCGCCGTTCTGCAACATGAACTGGGCCATGTCCAGCGTATGCATGATCCAGAACGCCTTCATGTGCGGAATATTGTCCAGCATGAGCCGCATGACGGCGATCATCCGTAGATTCTCGAGACCAATCGGTCCAGGCAGATGCTGGAGTTCGCTGTTGTCGGGAATGAAAGGAAGCGGAACGATGGTCTGGAACCATCCCATCTCGGTCTGGCCCGGCTGCGGAAGACGACCATCCGGATACAGATCGGAGGGACCGGTGAGCACGATGGCATCGCTCGTCTTGTCCTCCGGGTCCTGCTGAGAGACGATTCGACGATCCACCGCCCAGTCAGCCAGGGCTCGGTCCTGCTGCCTTCGAAGCTGAATCATGTGACCGACACGTTCCTCAACTCGTTCGACATGCCCATAGAGCATCGTCGCATTGGTGTTCAGCCCCAGCTCATGGGCCGCACGGTGGACATCCAACCAGACATCTCCGCGAATCTTGCCCTTGAATGCCTCGTCATGCACACGGTCATCGAAGACCTCGGCACCACCGCCGGGCAGTGAACCGAGTCCCGCTTCCTTGAGATCGCTCAGAACGGATTTGATTCCTTCATATCCATCACGGCCACGCTTGGAGATACGGGCCAGATGGACGATCTCGACAGCGGTGAATGCCTTGATGTGGAGTGTCGGTGCCACTTCGTGGATGGCACGCATCATGTCGGTGTAGTACTCGAACGGCAGCCATGGATGGAGCCCACCGACGATATGGACCTCGGTGGCACCCGCCTCGATCGCGGCCGCTGCTTCCCGGCGTATGTCATCCAGAGAATATTCGTAGGAACCATCCTGGTCACGCTTTCGATGAAACGCACAGAACGAGCAGGACAAGGCGCAGATGTTCGAGTAGTTGATGTGCTTGTTGACGTTGTACCAGGCGAGGTCGCCGTGCATGCGGCGTCGTACCCGATCCGCCAGACTGCATACGGTCCATGGATCGGACGAACGCATGAGTGCCAGGCCATCCTCGGCCGAAAGTCGAATTCCTGATTCAACCTTCGTTTGAATGGCATCAAGGGCCGGATCGGTTGATCCGTCCAGCGATGGACTCGTTGATGTCTGGATGGCACTCATGGGAATCCCCTCATGGTACGCCATCAGGAGCCGTGAGCGGAATTTTCCTACCTGCTGGAACATTCCGGACAGCATGACGAGGGAATCCAGTGGGAAACCCTCCCGGATGTTCAGCGGCGCGACCATCGGGACGATGAAACCCTGAGCGAGAGTATTCAGGGCGCCCGGCGCCACCCTGCTCAAGTGGGGGAAAGGGAGGATTGATGACAGATCGACTGTCCCAGACTGTTCATGAAACCCCAGGAGGTGACGGCCATGATCCCAGACCGGATGCCGCCGTCAACACATCGTCATCGAGCAAGGATGTCCTCGGGATTCTCGAGGACATCGAATCCCAGTTCGAGCGCCTTCGAACCATACGCGGTGATCAGGTTGATTCACTACGGGAGTTGAAGGAACGATCCACACGACTCGAAGCCCAGAAAAGCGAGTTGGCATCGGACAAAGAGCAATTCGCCCAGATGCAAGCCGGCTGGAATGATCAAGTCAAGCAGGAACGACTCCAGTTCGAAGACAGCAAGCAATGTCTTGATGCCGATCGACGATCACACGATCGACGTGTGGAGGAGGACAAGGACACGCTGGCCCGTGATCGCAAATCATTGAATCAGGATCGTGAACGCATCAGGGATGATCAGGAGTCACAGCGGCAGACACTCAAGACACTGGAAACTGAATTGACGACCCGATCTGAGACACTGGTGAATGATCAAGCCATTCTCGATGATCAGCGAAGCAGACTTGACGGCGAGGTCGAACAATCGAGACTTGAGCATGATCGACTCGTCTCCGCACTGGTGGTAGCAAGACGACTTCTGGAGAAGAGAGGTCGGCTGCTGCGAAGACAGGAGAGTCGACTCGATCGTTATCGAACTTCAGGAATCAAATGGAGGTCCCGACGACGCGGGCTGGAATCCTGCATCAGAAGCCAACGCAGGACCATCGACACGCTGGAAAAGGCGCATGATGATCAGAGCAATGGTCTCAACGAGGCCCGCCGACGCCTTCAGGGCTTCATGGAACAGCTTCGTGAGCAAGGCGATCTCGTGGAAAGGGGCAATGCCGCACTGGCACTGGTCGATTCCCTCGAGGGTCGGATCGAGACTCTGCAGACAACCATCGAACAGAATCGAACCACATTCGATGCCCAACGGGAGGCCAGCGTGAGTGCGATCGAACAGGAGCGCGATGCGCTTCTCGAACGCATCGAGAAACAGGAAAACATCTTTCAGGAACTCCAGGCCAGTGAGGAGCATGCCCCTGAGCAACAAGATGTCGATGATCTGGCCGACCAGAAGGGGCGACTTGCGGATATCGCCTGTCACTTGCACAGAAGGCGGGAACGACTTCGTTTTCTTCGTGGTGAAATCGGCCGACGCGGTGATCCGTCGACGCAGATGGATACCCATGAGGCGAGGTCTCAGCAACTTCGGAAGTCAGAGGTCATCGAGAAGCGACAACTTGAACTCGATGAAGTCAGTCGAATACTCGGGGATTCGGAACGAAGGATGATCCGGAAGTGGGCGGCTCCCCAATCGGTCGTGGTGAGCTGCTGGATTCTGCTGGGCATCTCGATTCTCGCTGCAGCCAGCTGGTTGGCGGCGGACAGGATCACACCAGCGATCAGAAGCACCTCCATCACGCTCGTCCCTCAACTACAGAGCGATGAACAGGTGGGTGAAGAGGCATTGGTGAACTGGAAGGCCATGCACGAGAAACAGATCAGAAGCGATGGTTTCATCAGGGATGTCGCACAACGTTCCGCGGCTCGACGATTGCATCCATGGACCACCTTTGAATCCGTTCAACGGCTCATGACGGATGATCTCAGCATCGATGCCGGACAACCTGGACAGATCACCATGACACTTGCCAGCGATGAACCCGACAAGGCGTCAGACTTCATGGAGATCGTGGCAAGCGCGATGGTGGTCGATTCTCAACGGAGCCTGGCATCCAGACCTGGCGGCCATGGCTCACGATTGGTGGACGGTCGCACGGAGAACGGCGTGCTCCGACATGCCCGATTGAATCCCACGGTGATCCGGGACGAACGAATGGTTACAGCGGGAGTCGTGCTCGCCGGTGGGCTCATCATGGTGTCCATGTTGCTCGGTATCGTCTATTCCCGTCTTCTACGGGCGAAACGGGTATTTGAACTGGAGCATTCGAGCACCATGGACAATCGATCGATCCGTCCGATATGAACCGGCTTGAGGAATACTCAGGTATTCATTTGAACGATATTCAACGGTATTGCTCATCGCAACTAAGTTGATTCTCGGAACCGCCGATGTCTCTATCAGGACACGATTCATGAGGAAGCGTGTGACCTGATTTGGGAGTGACATCATGCAGCAAGGCATGTCATCACAATTTACGAAGGTTCCGAATGGCCCCATTCCGTTTCCCGTCGACGCTGCTCGAGCATTGAACGATCAGAAACGATGGTTCCAGACATCCAGTCGGAGCCTGAACGGGATCGAAGACGATCGCCGGATGAATGTCCTGGCAAGGCAGCTTCGCTGCTTTGTCTACTACGACAACGACTCCGACGATCCCTGCGCAGCCTGAGGATTATTCCGGCCGACCACCATCATCGGTGGATCGGGGTGATTGAATCCGATCATTCATGCGCCCCGATGACATGGCTGCACGAAGACATTCTCGACGATACGCCTCGTCGTGGATGAAGCTCAGTGTCCCGGTTGCCTGTTCCCATTGTCGACGCACATGGAACTGATGGTCCTCTGTCGCCAGATCAACGGGCCCGCTGCTGTCGTATGCATCTGGCATCGACTCGTATGGCGGATGGGCTCCGGCCTCGAGGAAAAGACGGGCATTGACACCGATGTTGCCGGGAGACTCTATCGAAGACGCCGGAACACGACTGTCGACGAGGACAGCTTCGATTCTGGATTGCTCCACCCGGTCTGGGGCGATCTTACCGATCTGTACATAGGGTTCCTGGTTGTCCACGATCCTCGGAATCACTTCACCGGGACCACCTATGTAGTAGACGGTTCCGGCGGGAATCGATGGACTCACGCCGTTTCTCGTCGTGATGTACAGCGATCTTGGAAAGACCGCCCACAAGCCTGCGTTGCGACGAACGTAATTCTGCTCACCAATGGGCAGTTGATACAGCTGCTTGAATCCATACGGCTCTCGAAGGCCGTATTCGACCCACCGGAGACTGGTCGAGAGCGGACCCCCGTCCGCGACGGTCTGTTCGACGGGCTGGAGTCCCACGACCGGTTCCTGTTGAGCCATCGCTCGATTCGCGAACGACAACAACGGGAGAATCACCACTGCTACCATCAGGATGTATGTATGTCGAGGTCTCATGACTGAAGCAAGCCTACCTCCTGCATCGGCAATCAGGCTGGCTTTTACATCGTCTTTTCAGGAGAACGTCACACACATGCCAGAAGAACCCGTTTGGAAGCACACGATCGCACTCCTTTCCGGTGGCGGCAGTCGTCGCATGGGGGAACCCAAACAGGACATGACCGGCCCCGATGGCCGAACCATGCTCGAGATGGCCATCGATACCGCTCGAGGAGTGGGCGATCGGATCGTCGTCTCGGGCCCATCGGATGCTGGTAGCGATCTCCCGGTGGTAGCCGATGAAAGAGTCGATTCGGGGCCACTGGCTGGAATCGAGGCGGTTCTCAAATCCGGTATCGATGATTGCTATCTCTTCATGCCCTGCGACATGCCCGGACTGACCATCGACATCCTGAAGCGTCTGGTCAATGGCCTTGGCCGATCACAGGCAGCCGTGCTCATGCATCCCGGGACTGGCACCAGGGCCAATCTGCCTCTGGTGCTCGGTCAATCTTCATTGATGCCTCTGGAAGAAACGCTTGAATCGGGAATTCGTTCAATTCATCGATTTCTGGATGAGCTCGATGTCGCTGAGATTCACCTCGAGGCAGACGATGAGAAGAAGCTCGTGAATATCAACAATCCATCCGACTGGCGGAGCTATGTAGAGTCTATGATCCGTCGATAGATCTAAACTGAGATGAATGCATCTAATTGATGTCCAAGCTCAAGGAGTTGTCCGTGAAGAGTCCCCGATCAATCGTCCTGCTCACATTCATTGCCTTTCTGATTCCATTTGGTTTCGGAGCCTGGGGTTGTCAGCAAGCGAAACGCACCATGATCCTGCCGGCACATCCGGTCGCCGATGGACTCCCGAAAGGCAGAACCAGGGGAACCGTGGAGCTGCCAACGATCGATCTGGGCGATGGATATGCCAAGACGTCCGTGGTGCCGACGATCATCGATACACGAACGTTCAATGCCACCAATGGACAAGCGCCTCCATGGCGTGGTGATACCCGAAGGCCCGGCAAGGTGCTTCCCGCCCACAAACGCGACAAGTCGCTCCCTCAGGATCCACCCAATCGGCTCGAAGCCGGTGGACTGCTGAGGCAGTCGCGGGTCGATGCGGGTCCTCTCTTTCCAGCGATCTACCAGACACCCTGGACACCACCGGATCCGAACATCGCAGTGGGTCCGGAACATGTCGTCGTCACGGTCAACATGGCCATCGCCTTCTATGACCGGGACGGCAACGAGCAGTTCATCGCGAATCTCGATGAGACGGGGGATCCGGGATTCTTCGAGGATGTCGGTGCTGGTGGATTCACATTCGATCCCAAG
>CESO01031047.1_pt1 | contig 35667 bp, 47 predicted proteins | sample 356341 | NCBI WGS metagenome assembly CESO01 (sample SAMEA2621812, study PRJEB7988) | marine metagenome | biome: marine biome (ENVO:00000447); feature: deep chlorophyll maximum layer (ENVO:xxxxxxxx); material: "saline water (ENVO:00002010), including plankton (ENVO:xxxxxxxx)" | depth 35 m | reverse complement strand
TGTTAGTGTCACAGGTCAAACTAGTACTTTAACACTTGGCACACCTTCCACTGCAGGTGCAGCGAACGTATTGGCAAGTACCGATACAGAAGCAGTAGGAGCTGCAAATTCTGCAGTAGGTTCAATAACAGCAAGTGGAAAAGCTAATATAAGTGTAGACGGTCAAACGAGTACATCAGCATTAGGTACATTATCTTCAATAACAGGTAAAGCCAATATTTCTGCAGCAGGACTAACTTTACAAGCTACTCTAAATAACCCGAGCACAAGAACGCAAAATGCAGTTAGTATCTCAGGTGTTTCTAGCACATCATCATTAGGTTCTATATCATTTATTGGTAAAGCTAATGTAACTCCTATAGGACAAGTAGGTACAACAGGTGATCCAAAAGTATTAATCTGGGGCATGGTAGACGATAGTCAAACTCCTAATTACAGTAATGTGGGGAATAGTCAAACCCCTAACTACAGTAATGTAAATGATAGTCAAACACCTAATTGGGAAGAAGTAGCTTAATTCTGTTAATTAAATTATAATTTTACAATGGCAAGTACATACGTTAATAATCTTAGATTGAATGAGATGGGTACTGGAGACCAATCTGGTACATGGGGAACAGTCACAAATACTAATTTAGAGCTGATAGGAGAGGCATTAGGTTATGGTACAGAAGCTATTGTAACTAATGCAGATACTCATGTATCAACAGTAGCAGACGGCTCAACAGATGCAGCTAGAGCTATGTATGTAAAATATACAGGTACTTTAGATTCTACTTGTACAATCACCATAGCTCCAAATACTATGAAAAGAGTACAAATTATTGAAAATGCTACTTCTGGCTCTCAATCAATAATAATTAAACAAGGGTCAGGGGCAACAGTCACTGTTCCTAACGGTACTACTAAAATTTGTGTTTTAGATGGTGCTGGTTCTGGTGCTGCAGTAATCGATGGGTTAGAAAATTTAAGTATAAGTGGTGATTTGACTATCGGTGGAGATGATTTAATAATGGGTACTAATACAAGTGGTCATATATTAGTAGGCGACGGCACAAGTTATAACCCTGTGGCTGTGAGTGGAGACGTAACTATAGCAAGCAGTGGGGCAGTCACTATAGCGAATGATGCCGTAGAACAAGCTATGGTCGCAGACGACGCAGTAGGTGCAGATCAATTAGCTAGTAATGCAGTTGTAAACGCAAGTGTTGCATCTGGTGCAGCGATAGCTTTTAGTAAAATGGCTGACCTAACTGCATCCAGAGCTTTAGTTTCTGACTCTAACGGTGATGTATCAGTGAGTGCCGTCACTTCAACAGAGTTAGGATATTTAGATGGTGTAACTTCTGCTATACAAACACAATTAGGTACTAAACTAAATTTAAGTTTACCACTTACAGATTTAAATTCTACGGATGGTCAGAGAAGGTTTAGGTTTGATTCTGGCAGTCACACGTACATAGACTCTGCAGCAAGTATTTTACTTCAATCAGGTAATGCCACTAAAGCCACTCTTGATAGTAGTGGTAATTTCACAGCTACAGGTAATATTGGTGCATATTCTGACTTAGCACTCAAAGAAGATATTTATCAAATAGAAAACGCTTTAGAAAAAGTAAATAAATTAAGAGGTGTACATTTTACTCGTAGATCTGATAACGCTAAAGAAATAGGGGTAGTGGCTAACGAAGTAGAAAAAGTAATTCCAGAGTTAGTAGATGAACATCAAGACAAAGAACTAGGAACAGTAAAAACCATGAAGTATGCAAATACTGTTGGGCTACTTATAGAAGCAGTAAAAGATTTAAGTAAACAAGTAGAGGAACTAAAAAATGTCCCAACTTCCAACTAGTGGAGCAATAAATTTAAATGAGATCCACGTAGAAGCTGGAGGTTCCTCAACCTCAGCTTGTACCATAAATGATTCAGATATAAGGGGTTTAATAGGCAAGTCTTCAGAAGCACAAATGGATTTTGCTGATTGGTATGGTGCAATGGCAGAAGAAGCTTCAACAGGAACAGTAGCACAAACAATTAGGATAAATTCATATTATCAACAGTACGTCACATGGGGGTACAGGCAACAAGCATTTAATTCTGGGACTGTCATGGGCACAACCAACGCAACTACTATAACAGGTATTTCTGGTAAAACTTTACTGGGAATCACCAGTGGAGGATTTTTTGGCAATACAGCAGCCCATTTAGTTGTTGATGGTAAAATGAGTAATTCTAATTGGAGCACTCTAACAATAACGAACTGTTCTGGTCCAAGTTGGAATAGTTCAACTAATAGTTTTAGTAGAACTGCTGCCACCTTTTATCAGTCAAAAGACGCTGGTGCTCCTTCTGGATGGACAACAAATTGGGCATGGACAGCTCCAGGTGCTACAACTTACCAAACTCTTGGATACTACAACCTTGCTTATAATGGGGCAGGTCCAAATAATGATATCATTTTCTCATGAGGTAAATATGGAAATTATAATATGGATAGCTTTAACTTTAATTCTAGGAAAAGTTTTACTTAAAGCAGTAAGACCAGATATCAACAGGTTAGTAAATAAAAAAGCTGTTGAATACTGGGAAAATTTAAAAAATCATTTTTAAAATGGCAAAAAGAGCAACAGTCACTGAATTAGATAAAAGGTTAAGTGCTCATGAAGCAGCATGTGACCAGCGATGGAAAGAAAACTATCGCAGACTTGACTCTATTGAAAGTGGTGTTTCTTCCATTAATAGAACTATTAGGAATGGCTTGATATTTATTGTTACTATTTCTTTAACTATTATTGGATTTTTAGTAAAATTTGCGTTGTTTTAGGAGAACGAAGATGGAGTTCTCCTCAGAAACTAGATTATCAGAACATTTTAGGTTAAGAGAACTTGAAAAATCTCAAGTTGCTCTACGTAATGATATTGATAATACAGTTCAAGACGAAACTATATTTAATAACTTAAAATCTCTTTGTGAGGAAATACTTGAACCCATACGAAATAATTTCGGCAAACCTATTAGTCCTAATTCTGGCTATCGCTGTTTGGAGCTCAATAGAAAACTTGGCTCTCGTGACACTAGTCAACACACTCTAGGTCAAGCCGTAGATATAGAACTTCCTGGAATAGATAACGAGGAGCTCTTATACTACATTAAAGAAAAACTTGACTACGATCAAATTATTCTTGAATACTATGACGGTATAGATCCACACAGTGGTTGGGTACATGTAAGTTATGTATCGCCAGAAGAAAATAGAAAAAATAGTTTTTCTTACGACGGTAAAACATATAGAGTTATAGAATGACAAAACTTACTGCTATACAATTTAGACCTGGGATCAATAGAGAAAATACAAACTACTCTAATGAAAATGGTTGGTTTGATGGAAATTTAATTAGGTTTGCTAAAGGTCTCCCTGAAAAAATAGGTGGCTGGAGAAAAGATAACAGTAATACTTTTGAAGGCAACTGTAGAGCTTTACATGGGTGGACAAATTTAGTAGGAACTAAATTTTTAGGTTTAGGTACAACTGTAAAATACTATGTAGAAGAAGGTGGTAGTTTTTATGATGTGACTCCCCTTCGGTCAACAACTTCTGCAGGAGATGTCACTTTTGCTGCAAGTAATGGCTCAAGTACAATAACTGCCACGGACAGTAATCATGGGTTATCTGTAGGAGATTATGTAAGTTTTAGTGGTGCAGCAAGTTTAGGTGGTCTTGTGACTGCCGATGTTTTAAACCAAGAAAGTGCTTCACTTAATCAATCAGGTTTTGAAGTAGTTTCTGTACCAACTGTCAATACTTATACATTTACTGTCCCAGTGACAGCGAATGCTTCTGACAGTAATAATGGCGGAAGTAGTGTGATAGGTTATTATCAATTACAAATAGGTCTTGATGCTTATGTGTCAGGCACAGGTTGGGGAGCAGGTGCTTGGGGAGAAAGTACTTTCGGTTCCACTAGTCCACTAGCTTTTGGTAATCAATTAAGATTATGGTCTCATGATAATTTTGGTGAAGATTTACTTATTAATCCAAGAAATGGAGGAGTTTTTTATTGGGATAGTTCCGCAGGAGTATCTTGGGCAACTAACCCAGCAAATAATAGAGCTAAAAACTTAACAGATTTAGCAGGATCTAACTTAGCTCCAACTGTTGGTTTGGTGACTTTAGTTTCTCAAGTAGATAGACACGCTGTTGTTATGGGTGCTGACCCTTTAAATGCTGCAGGAACAGCAAGAACAGGCACACAAGATCCACTTTTTATAGCATTTTGTGACCAAGAAAATATAACAGAGTGGGAACCTAAAAGTACCAACACTGCTGGTTCTCTGACTCTATCAGAAGGAAGTATAATTATTGGTGCCCAAAAATCTAGGCAAGAAATACTAGTTTGGACAGATACTGCTTTATACAGTATGCAGTTTGTTGGACCACCTTTTACTTTTGGTGTAAATTTAATTAATAAAGAAACAGGATTAATTGGACCTAATGCAGCAATAGTTACCTCTAAAGGTGTTTTTTGGATGGCGATTGATAACTTTTATGTATACACAGGAACAGTACAAAAAATACCTTGTTCTGTTTTAAGTTATGTGTTTAATGATTTGAATATTTCTGAAGCATATAAATTCCATGCTTTTTTAAACGAAGAGTTTGATGAAGTAGGTTGGTTTTATACATCAAGTGGTGGTAGTGAAATAGATAGATATGTTTCTTACAACTACGCTAACAATGCATGGGCTTATGGTCAATTAAGTAGAACAGCTTGGTTAGACGCAGGCACAGAACCATACCCTAGAGCTACTGGCAGTAATTACTTATATCAACATGAGTTTGGTTACGATAATGACGGTAGCCCTATGACTAATGTGTTTATAGAAAGTTCTGATATGGACATGGAAGATGGTGATCAATTTAGTTTTGTTAGCAAACTTATACCAGACGTTAGGTTTTTAAACAACTCTAGTGATGGTCAAATAAATTTTGTACTAAAAACTCGTAATGCTCCAGGAGAAACTTTAACTACAAATAGTACAAATGTAGTAGCTGGAGATACAGCTAAAGTAGATTTAAGGTCAAGATCAAGACAGATAGCTGTGCGTTTTGAATCTGATGATGACGCTTCATATCCAGGAAACACAGACACAGGTTGGCGATTAGGTAATAATAGAATAGAGATAAAACCTAACGGAAGAAGATGAGTAAACTTCTACAATCACAACTACCTATAAGTGTAGATGGTAGTATAGACGGTAATCTATACAACAGATTAGTTCGTATTCTTGAAATTAATTTAGGTCAATTTGACCCAGATAACACTCGTCAAATAACAACCCAAGAAAAATTAGAAAATAAATTTAATCAAGGGGCAATAGTATTTGACACAACTGTAAATAAATTACAAGTTTATGACGGTAATAATTGGTTAAATGTCAATACAACCGACACTTCTTCCTTTAGTGGTCCGCCAGAAAATGGCTTATCGGCTCAAGCAAGTTTAGGTATAGTATCAGTATTGACGAAGGGAGCAACTAGTATTCACTTGTGATAAAACAGAAAAGATGCCCTTACTGTAATAAATTTACTGATAGGTGGCATAACAATAAACCTCAAGCATGTGGTGCTTGTCTACAAAAAGCTAAAAAATTACATATATCTAGTTCTAGGTATAGATTTATGAAAAACCTGCTTATACAACTAAGGTACTCAAGGGAAAAAGAAGGGCATACATTTACGCTTATACCAGAGGACTTATACGAGCTCTGGGACGAGCAGGAGGGTAGATGTGCTTTATCTGGTATACCTATGACTTTTAATAAAAGTGACGGTGGAGAGGACACAAACGTCTCTATTGATAGGATAAGACCTAAAGGTTTATATGTAAGAAAGAATATACAACTAGTTGCAAAAAAGGTAAACTTACTCAAGCATACCCTAGAAGAAAATAAATTAATCGACTGGGTGGATAAGATTTATAATCATAAGATATTAAATAAATAATATGATAGGTCAAGTAATAGAAGTAGCAGATAAAGTATTAGGTAAATTTATACCTGATAAAAATCTAAAAATGAAGCTACAAAAAGAGATGACTATGGCGTTTCATGACGCTAATCTTGCACAAATACAATTAAACAAACAAGAAGCTGCACATAAAAATATATTTGTAGCTGGTTGGCGTCCATTCGTAGGATGGATTTGTGGGGTAGCTTTAGCGTATCATTTTGTTTTATCACCAGTAATAGAGACAGTACTCATAGCTTCTGGTGTGGTTATGGATCTACCGAGCTTTGAGTTTTCACAATTATCTAGTATACTTATGGGTATGCTCGGATTAGGCGGTCTTAGAACTTATGAGAAAATGAAAGGAGTCTCCAGAGAAAAATGAGTTTTTTAGAAAAACTACCAATTATGGGACAAGTCCAAAGTGGCATAATGCAACTTGGTGGAATATCAAATCTTTTAAATAAAGGTCAAATGGGATTATTAAAAGATATACCTATTTCCCCACTATTGGGAGATAAAGCTACAGGACAGTTGTCTGCTGTATTACCAGAAAAACTTATGGGTATAACCCCTGGAATGAATATAGCATCTGATATGTCAGAAGAAATGATGATGGAGATGGGTCAGCCAGATCCTGAAGCTATTACTCAAAAAATTCTTGCTGATCAAGGTAGATATGGTGATCAAGTTATGGGGCATTTAGCTCCAGGAGAAATTGTAGTACCTAAAAAATTAGCATCTGACCCTGAGCTATTAGAAAAATTGCAAGAAGTCTATGGTAAATTCGGTGTTGATATGAATCAATACACCGTAGGCAACGAAGCAAACTCAATCAACCCCAATACTGGAATTATGGAGTTTGGTTTCTTAAGTGATTTATGGGGAGACATTAAGAAAAATGCTCCGACTATAGGTCACATAGTGGGTTTTGCTGTAGGTGGACCTATTGGTGCAGGTATAGGTGGTGCTATAGGTGGTGCTGTAAAAGAGGGTGATTTAGGTTACGCTTTAAAACAAGGAGCAACAGGTTACACTCTTGGTAGTATGGCAGCAGGTGCAGGTCTTACAGGTGGTACTTTATCTAACCCAAGTCTTGGTTTTGGCTCAGGGGGAGTCACTAAAGGTGGAGTAGGTGGATTTTTTGAAAACTTAGGGGCTAATGCAAGAGGAGGATTAACAGGAACTATGCCAACAGGGGCTACTGGTATAGGTAAAAGTTTTAAAGCTTTATCAGGTATGGAAAAAGGTCTTGTGGGTCTCACAGGTATAACAGCTCTGGGAGGTTTTGAAAGCCCAGAACAACAAGAAGCTGAAAGACCAACTGTAACGCAAAATCCACAAATATCACAGTACATGAATCAAAGTTTAGGTCAGGCACAACCTCTTGAGTTTACTTCTGGTCCACAATTAGCGAATCAATCTAGGAATCAAGCAGCAGGATTAGTGCCACTAAACGCAGGCATAGAAAATTCTGCTTTATTAAATTATTTGGAGTCTATGAGAGCTCAGCCAGTAGCACAGGTAGTCTACCCTAATTTCGAGGCGATATAATGGCAGTAAGCACTACTCAAGCAACTACTTCCCCACCTATATTTTATGGTGAATTAATGAGTCAAGGGATATTCCCTGCTCTTAACCAAGAATTTAGAAGTTTAGTCACTGATGGAGCAACTCCCTATAATTATGAAGGACAAAGAACAGCAGATTTTACACCTGACCAACTCCAAGCTTTTGAATTAGCTAGACAAGGTGTGGGAAGCTATCTTCCTGGAATGACCTCAGCTCAAAACTTTTTAAGTGGTGCATTAGACACAGGAAGTAATTTAATGCAAACTGGTGTTCAACAAGGTATATCAGGTACACAAGAAGGGCAAAATATTTTAAGAAGTATGGCTGGTGGTTTTGATCCTACCGATACTACTAGATTTTTCAATCCTTACGAAGACGCTGTAGTAGATCAAACTTTATCAGACTTTCAAGATAAATTTGATATAACTCAAAACCAATTAAATAATCAAGCTATACAGTCTGGTGCTTATGGTGGGTCAAGAGGTAGGTTACTGCAAGCAGACTTGGCAGAAAAATTTGGTAGGGGTGCAGCAGAAGCTGTAGGCGGTATAAGGAGACAAGGTTTTAGTGATGCTATGGCTAATGCACAGGCAGCATTTAAAGGCAGAGGAGTTGTAGCAGGTGGGCTAGGTTCACTAGGCGGTAACTTAGCAAATATAGGTATAGCTGGTGGTGGTGATTTAATTAACACTGTAGGCAGAGGTGCTGGTGCTCTCGGCAATATAAACACAGGTATATATAATTTAATGGGTGGCGATATAAATAGGCTCAGCTCACTCGGTGCTCAACAACAAGGACAAACTCAAAGAGGGCTTGATATTGACTATGGTAATTATGTTGGTTCAATAAATTATCCGTTGTCTGTTATAAGGAATGTGGGTGGCATAGCTCAAGGTCTTGCTCCATCACTTGGTAGTAATGTTTTCCAAACACAAGAAGACATAGGTGACCCCGACCCAGAACAAAATAAGTTTATGCAATTAGCTGGTGCAGGTTTACAATTATATGGTTTAGGGAAAGAAGCAGGGCTCTTTGGAGACGAGTAAAAAATGGCACAAAGATTTGACCCAATAACGCAAAGGTTTCAATTAAGTGGTTTAGATAGTTTATTTCAACAAAACCCAGCAAACTTAGCAAGTAATTTATTAAGTTCAGGAATGTCTCCTCAAGAGGTATCATTACAGACAGGTCTAAGTCCTGATGAACTTATGCTACTTCAAAGAAATAAAATGACTAACGTACCAGTACAACCTCCTATGGCTACTATGGATATGGGTCAAACAGGTGGTATAACTTCTACTTTAAACAGAGACCTAATGTCAGGCGATCCTACAGGTGAGCTAGGTGTGTTGTCGAGTCAAATGGTAGATCACATGGATATGTTAGGTCTTACTAAAGATGAAGACACGGCTGATGAGTTAGACACAATAGTTGCAGCACAAATAAACTCAGCTGCTGAGAAAGTACAATCTGCGGAAGCAAGTGGTGATCCTCAACAAATAGCGAAAGCACAAAAAGATGCTAATGATATAACTTCACTGAACAGTTCTATCGTAAGTTATTTAGGTAATAGCCCAGAAGAAAGAAAAGAAAAAATGCAGATATATAAAGATGCCGCAGCAACTATGATGGGTGGTGGAGAAGATTTAGAAAAATATATTCGTAGACCAGATGAAGCATTGCCCTACATGGTAGCAGGCATGTCTTTAATGCAATCAGGTACAGAAGGCGAGGACTGGACAACTGCTTTGACCAATGCTTTTAGTAAATACGCAGTTAGTAAAAAACAAGAAGATAGAGAATTTAGTGATAAATACCTACAGTTTAAAATGCAGAGACAAGCAACGATAGATGACTTTGCTACTCAACTTGCTTTAAAAGATTTAACTGCACAATATGATACTTCTCTAGGAAGTGACAGAAGCCCTTACGTAGTGAACGGAAAACTTATGCACATTAGCCCTAGAGATGTTGCTTTTTACGAAAAAAATGGTGCAACTGCAGTACCATTTAATTCTGACTTTCATGCAGACCTCAAAGAATATACAGTGACAGATACAAATACTGGTTTTAAAGGTGTGGAACATCTTACTGATGCTACTGTGACTTCGCTTTCAGGGTATAAAGGAATACAATTAGAAGAAGGGAATTTATTAAAAAATAAAAATCAATTTACAGTAGTTTACCCAGAAGGTTTCACTAACGAAAAATTGCCGTCTGTATTAAATAATGGGGCAGGTGGTAGACGTAATTATCTACAGTTAGCTGATGCTGAAATCAAAGGTTTAGAAGATTCATTATCTGGTACAGGTATAGAATTAGTTAAAGGCAACAGAAATTTAAAAAAGGTAATTAGGAACGTAGACGGTGCTGATAAACTTCTGTACTTACCAGAAAGCCAAGTGTTGCCTACTGACAGTCCTTATGAAAGTGGACTTTATGTGGAACTTCCAGATGGTACAATAGTCGCTAGTGGAAATACTACTGGTAGAACAAACCAAAAATACAACAAGGATATAACGGAGAAATGGACTAAAAGTTTAGATGACGCAACAAAAGTATTTAGTATTACCGACCGATTACAAAAAGAAGTTGCAGCTGGTGCTATTTTACCGACTTTTACTCGAGGTGTAACAAGTGGGTTAAAAAGGTTTTTAGATGAAGGAAGTGCAATTTTTAACCTTATTTCTGGAGAAACTGGAAACTCAATTGATCTTAAAGGTATTCAAAAAACTTCTTCAAGTGGTGGTCTTTCTAAAACAGGCGAAATTAAATTTTCTCAAAATGGCGATACTTATGAAGCCATGTTTGACAGATTTGTAAATAGTAGTCAAATTCAAGACTTAACAGGCGTCACTACAGCTAATAAAGAGTATAATGCACTGACGTTTAACTTAGCTCTAGCTGTAGCGAGTGCTTTCGGTTTAGGTGACGGTAGAGCTTTATCAGATAAAGACTTAGTTTTTGCTTTAGAAATGGTGGGGTATGGCTCGAGTAATGTAACCCAATTAAAAGCTGCACACGAAAGGTTAAGATCACAAACATATGAACCATTAGCAAATAACCTTGCTAGGTACGACAAAGACATGGATTTAACTGATAAAACTAAACAGAACTTAAACCAGTTTTATGACTTACCTATAAGTCAGTTCCTCGGTTCTATGACGCACCGAGAGTATGCTCAAACGAAGACCCCTGGAAACGTATCATCAGCTAACAACCAGCAAAGTTCGTCAGCTTTAACAAATAGTCAATACAGTAGCTTTTTTGAAGGTTTATCTAATTTAAATCCTAATCAAGTTATAGATGCATTTAGAGCTAAATCTAGAGAAATGTTAGCCGAGAAAAAATCAAAACAAGATGAGTTTAACAAGATGTTCGATCTATACATTAATGAGATAGAAAAAACTAACCCACCTTTATTTAAAGCAATAATCGCAAATATGCAGTAAAGTTATGGCTCAAAACGATATAATAGATTTAGACGAAATAATTGCAGATCAAGCTTCTCAAAAAACTCGTAAATTTGTAAATAGCCCAGACTTGTTTAGGGCTTTTACAAGATCACAAGCTATATACCCTACTGTTGACAGACAAGAAGACAGAGATTTAGAAGTTAATAAATTAAAACAATATGGTTTTGACCCTACTCTTAATAGAAAATCACCTACAGCAATGTTTGGTGGTGCTATGCCACCACTTATGAGTGGTACGATATACAATCCTCCTGACTATAGTGACGCTGGTATGAATTTTGACCAACTCTCAAGTGAAGATAGAGAAAGGTACTCAAAAGCTGTTCAAGGTGGACTACTAGCTGGTGATCCATTTTTTATGAATAGGCAGTTTACCGATAGACTTGAAAAAAGAGACTTAGGGGAAATTTATGGAATCGATTATGAAAACAACGTACCCTTCGGTACAACATTTGATTATTCAAGTATACCTAACTATATATTAAATGACAGAAGTTTAGCAGAGCCTACACTTGACAGATTACTCAGAGTAAAATTTAGAGAAAATAACGTTGATATACCTGATGATTATGATTTTGATGTTAAACCTGATCCTTCTGGTACTGTAGCATATACGTTTCAAAATCCTTTGGATAACGGCAAACGTACACCAGTAAATCCTCCAGGGCTACAGTTTCAAGAAGCACTGCCTTTTATGGAACAACTTACGTATGAGATAGCTGGAGCACTGACCGTGGCTGGTGCTGATGCGATAGCTAACGCAAAAGATATAAATAAATTTAGATCAATTAGCTCGGCTGGGGCAATGGGTGTGTTAGCCGAAGGTCTTGCTGGTTTTTATATTAAATATAATAGGTTAGAAGATTTACAAGAAAGGGGTATTTTAGGAGCAGAAGTAAACATACTCAACGAATCTATGAAAGAGATGGGTTTAGTCATGGGTTTTGGTGTAGGGGCTAATCTTGTCATAGGTGGTATACAAAATTTTGGTAAAATTATTCCAGGGTTAGGTAGAACTGGATTTTTACCTGGAGGCTTAGATGAGCAAGAGTTTATTGATGCATATGAGGCAGTGGCTAAAGAATTAAAAGATAATAATTTTGTTAATGTTAGTACTCTCACAAGCCCACAAGTTATGAGAAAATATCAAGAAATAGTCGAGAAACAAGGTGGACCAAGGTTAGTTTCTCCTGTTGAAAGTGCACAAGAAGAATTAGATAAAATTGCAAGAAAAGACGAAACACAAGCAGGTGCTAGTTTGCGTGAACAAAAAATAAGGCAGGAAGAAGCAGCAGCTGAACAAATGGATAATCTTTTTGAGGGACAAGCAGATTTGAGTTTAAGGGATGCTTTAGAAGAAAGTTCAGACGTAGCACTAACAAGAACTGGTGAAGAGTTAAGAGTTGCTGGTGGAGATTTTGTTGAAAATGCTGCTGATGTAATAATTGCCAAAGGCAATGTGGATGATTTTATACAAATTAACTCAGATAATTTTAGAAAGTTTTTAGAAGGGACAGCTGACATGAGCCCTGCTGATATAGGTAGAGGTATACAAGAAGGTTTTTACAATTTAAAAGTTGCTAAAGACATAGAAGTAGACAAAGCATTTAACGATGCGTTTGATGTAGTTAGTGATAAAAGAAAAAAACCTTTTGACATGTCAGAAGTGCTTGATATATTTAAGTCTATAGAAAAAAGTGAAGGTGAAAGTTTATTCCCTGCTGAACTATATGGTATGTCAAAAGCAGCAGTGGCTAGGATTGAAGGTACAGATAAAATAACTGGCAAAAAATTTATGTCAAGAGAAGCTTTTGATAGAAGTTATTCACAAGTTAGAGGTAGGTTAAATGAAGCATACAAAGTTGGCGACCAAGACACGATAAATCAACTTGAAAAAGTAGTCGAAGCATTTGAAAAAACTAGGTATGATACCTTATTAAGAGAAGGTGGAGAAAACAGTACTAAACTATACGATGAAGCAGTAGGAAAATATAAAGAATTTAGTAATCAATTTAAATCTGGTATTATAAATGACATCACAGCTTTAAGTAATAGTGTAACTAGAACTATGTCTTCTGACAGTATTACAGCTTCTAATAGATTATTAAGATTTATTAATTCAGGGTCTACTATAACTGAAGATGGTGTCATAAGTTCTCCTGCATATTTAAGAGAAATACTTGTAAAAACTGAAAACGCAGATTTATCGGAAAAAATAAGGTTGGCTGCAAAAAATAATTTATTAGAAAATGTTTTTGAAATAAAAAATGGTCGTATTGCTCCTAGAGAAGAGGGAGCACAATTACTTGATTCTTGGAAAAATGACAATAAAAGTGTTTTAGATCCAGCTAACGGAGTATTTAGTACTAAAGAATTAGCTAAATTCGATAATATCGACCAACTGGTAAACTCCTATAATAGACAACTAGAATCAGAAAATTTCTTACTAGACTTAGCGAGGAAAGAAGCAGATTTACCAGAGATTACAAAAGCAAATATCAATGAGCCAGAAAAATGGTTTATGAATATATTTGAATCTAAAAATGTAAAAAAACCAGAAAAATTATATAACATAATTACAAGAGCAGACAATATAGCTGGTGACACAGTGTTAATGGACAGAGTAAAACTTACCATGTACAATGATTTTATGGAAAAAACTTCTAAAATTGAAAATGGTGTTCCTGTGTTTGACTCTAAATTAATCGATGAATATATAAATAATCATGGTTATTCCTTAGGGATATATTTAGGGGATGATTTTGTATCTAATTTGGGTAAATTAAACAATGACTTAAAATTGATAAAAAAAGCAGAAGGAGCATCATCACTTGAAGCAGATCAAGGGATAACTAAATCTATAAATCAAATACTAAGGGCATACGTAGGTTTATTTACAAGACCAGGAAGAATGCTTACTGCTGCAAACTATATTATAGGCAGGAAAAGAAGCCAAACTCAAATAGACCTCATGATGAATCCAACTAAAATGTACAACATGTTAATGGATTCTAAAAAAATAAATTCTAAAGAAGCTAATACTATGCGAAGAATTTTAGGTTATATGATAGGAGAAACTATATTTCAACCAGACGTTGGAATTATAGGTGACTCCCAAGGTGCTGTTGATCAAAACGAGGCATTAAAAGAATCGATCGAGAGCAAAAGGTCAGAAGCAGTTTTGAGAAATCTAGGGGATATCGAACAAGGTATGCCACTCAAATACGATTTCTAAACTAACCAATCTTTCCATTTTTCTTCGCCAAGCACAGTTTGAGCAATGTTTTGTTTTTGACGCAGGGCTTTCACTATTTTTTCATCAACAGTTTTTTCACACACTATATCAATATATGTGACCTTATCGTCTTGACCGATACGGTGAGCTCTATCTTCTGACTGTAACCTTTTCTCTAAATCATAGTTATTAGAATAATATATAACTGTATTGGCAGCAGTCAAAGTAATACCATAACCACCTGTTTGTGTATTACCCACAAAGAATCTCATCTTACTGTCAGGGTCTTGAAAATCTTTTATTATACCTTCACGCTCTGATTGTTGTACGTCACCAAAATACATACCTACTGAGTCAGAGCCATATTTCTCACTCAGGGCTTTATTTATCTTTCTAATATCATGCCTGTAGTTTGCCCAGATAATAACTTTGCCTTGAACTTCTTCTATTATTTGTAATAATTCTTCTAACCTGTTTGAATCTAACTCTTTCGTAGTACCCTTATCAGTATTTATAAAACCACAAGATATTTGATGTAATCTCACTATTTGTGTAATTACTGAGTTAATTGTGACCTTTTCGCCTGACAATACCGCTAAAGCATTGCGTTGAATATCCTTGTAGACGCGTTTTTGGTCGTCTGTCATCTCTATTTTTCGCTTAATATAGACCTTTGGAGGAAGGTCAAGGCAATCTTTTTTCAAGATACGGAAGCTGAATGACTTTAATAATTCATTTAATTCGTTCAAGTTTTTATAACCAGTAACTAATTTAAAATTTCTACCGTTCATGGAACGTTCTATTAAGTCAGCAAACCTTGCTCTGAATGAAAAATAACTACTGAAACCCAATAGTGATGGGTCTAGAAAATAACATTGACTAAATAAGTCTAATGGACTTTTTGTCACAGGAGAGCCTGTCAGTATTCTTTTATAGTATGCATACTTACCGAGTCTTACAGTATTGACAGTTCTCTTAGCTTTGTAATTTTTGATAGTTGTACTTTCGTCTATGATAAACATACATTGACGTTCCATTAAAAACTTAGAAGCTATCTCAGTACCTCTCTTTGTACTGAATGCTTCTATGTTCATGATAAATATCTTTAGCTCATCTGATTTATCAAAAAGAGTTTCTAGGTTTTCTTTATTCTTTTTAGTGTTAGCGTTTGACCATTTGACTATTGATTTTGGTATTTCGTCAGGTAAGTGTGTTGGTATTTCGTATGTAAACCAATTATCATACACACCTTTAGGTGCAACTATAAGTACACCGTTTAGTTTTTTATCCATGTACAATTTAACAAAGTTGTCAATCACTACTTTTGACTTACCACAACCCATCTCCATAAATAGAGCAAACGATTCTTTTTCACACGACATATCAAGTGCATCCACCTGATGTGTATAGGGTGTAGTTTTATATGTATACTGACTCATATAAGGCATAGCATATTTATACTTAACCAGAAAGTAAATGATTGCTCGTGATTTATTAGCACTATTGAGCTAATAGGGTGATAATATATCAGCTAATAGGTGGCTTAAGTAATTGATTTATTTAAGGATATACCTAAGAACATATTGACCTATTAGCTAAAATTAACATTTATCCTTTACTAAAAATAAAATCTCCCTATACTACTAATAGTAAATAGTACTAATAGGCACTGATGGTGGTGCCGTATAAGTTTTGTCATTTTCCATGATCCTCCTAAGACTAAAAACTTGACAAGACACACCATCACTTATTATGATAGAATTTATAAAAGGAGAATTTACAGGTTTTGATTGCGATATTACTACTTGGGACGAGCCAAGAGTTCGCATGTATAAAGGCAAAAAAGTAGTAGGCAGACCAACTCGTGGCTTTGGCGATAGCCCTTTCGAATATGCTGGTAAACTATATGAGCCTGAGCCGTGGTCTACTCCTATGTATGTAATAAAATCAAACGCTGAACATTTGGTAAGTTATAAATTAAAAAAAGAAGTGAAGTTTAATTTTTGTTTGTGTGGATATTATGGACCAGAAGGCAAAGGCATACCGCACCATTCTGATACAGTACCCACTAAAAACGATATAGTTTTGTCCGTGTCTCTTGGTGCACCTAGAGTTTTCGAATGGCTTGAGTACGAAAAAGATATAAAAGAAAAAGTAGACACTAGTGAAATAAATACTAAGTATGTTCCTAAAAAAAGTTTAACACATTATTTAATGGAAGATGGAGACGTTCTTATATTTGATGGTAAATCTCAAATGAGAAGTACACACGCAGTATTAGATATGGAAGGTTGTGGAGAGAGAATCAACCTCACCTTTAGAAGTGGCGTTTAAATACGCAACAACCTATTTACTTTTATTACCAAAAATAGTTTAATAGAGACGCACTACCAAAAGTAGTGATAACTAAGGAAAAATTATGACAAATATATTAGATCAAATGGAAAAAGATGCAGAGGAGAAAGAAATTAAGTCTGAAGATTTAAAAAGTATTTCTGCTTTAGCTAAAGACCTGAAAGACCTAGAAGCTCAAATGGAAGAACAGCAAGATGTTCTTAACAATCTTAAAAATAAATACCGTCAAATAAGTGAAGAGGACTTACCTTCTAAATTAGAAGAAGTAGGTATGTCTGAATTTAAACTTAGCGACGGTACTTCTATTTCAGTAAATAGGTTTTACTCTGGTCGTATCACTGAGGAAAATAGAGATCAATGTTTTCATTGGCTTGAAGAAAATGGTCTTGGTGATATTATAAAGAACACTGTCTCGGCTAACTTCGGTAGAGGTGAAGACGAGAGTGCAAAAACTCTTATGACTAGCTTAGAGAAAGACGGGTACTCACTCATGCAGAAAAAATGGGTAGAGCCTATGACTCTCAAAGCTGTTATTAAAGAGCAGGTAGAAAAAGGTAGCGACCTCCCTTTAGATACCTTTAATGTATATGTAGGTCGTAAAATAAAGGTGAAAAAATGACAACTAACGAAGCTGTTAAAGAAGACGTAGAGGCTACTCCTACTGAATCTAAGCCATCAAAAGAAGTAGCAACTAAATCAAACACGGCTTTAGCCACTGCCTCATTATTTGAGGAAGATGCTGGGTCTGGTTTGGAAAATGTAACCTCTGACGATATTACTATTCCTCGTCTTAAAATACTTCAAGCTATGAGCCCAGAAGTAAATAAGAAGGATGGTAAATATATTGAGGGTGCAGTAGCTGGTGATATAACTAACACAGTCACTAAAGAAATCTTTAGAGAAGATGTTGGATGTTTTGTATTACCAGTGTCGTATAGACGTATGTTTCTCGAGTGGCAGCCACGCGAGACAGGTGGAGGGTTGGTGACGCAACACTTTGACCCTGAAATACTACGTCAAACTAAAAAGGATAGGGATGGTAGAGATGTCCTAGATAATGGAAACTATATCCAGACATCTGCAACTCACTATTGCCTAGTACTAGACGGTGACTCGTTTCAACAAGTTATGATTCCTATGGCTGGAACACAGTTAAAGAAATCAAGAACTTGGAATGCAGTTATGGCTAGTCTAAAAGTGAAAAAAGCGGACGGTGGTGTTTTTACTCCTCCTACCTATAGCCACAAATATAAATTGACTACTGTACAGGAGTCAAATGATCGTGGTACATGGTTCGGTTGGAATGTAGACATGGTGGGTCCAGTCACAGAAGAAGAAACAGATATGTATCTTGCAGCTAAACAGTTTTCACAGACCGTAGGTAGTGAAAATGTTGTGATGGCTACTTCTAACGACGAAGCTCCTTTCTAATCCTTTTTTAAATTACAGTTCTAGGGTAAGTTATATGTCTTACCCTAGACTAAGACTTGAGGACAGATTGGAGAATTATTCAAATAAATTAAATGAAATATTCAAAGGCTCGAACAGAGCTCATGGTACTTTTACTGTTGACATAGCTACAACAGGTCAGAAAAAATCAGGTAAAGCAAAAACTATAAAAACTGTAGGGGCTACTACAAATCATTGGGACGACCACCTTAGTGGTAAATCTGGTCTAGGTATTATACCTATAGATGAAGATAACATGGTACGATGGGGTGCTATTGACGTTGACCAATACTCGCTAGACTTAAAAAAATTAGTATTAAAAATAGAAGAATTCGGCTTACCACTTATAGTATGTAGAAGTAAAAGTGGTGGAGCCCACATATACTGTTTTACTCGAGAGCGAGTAAGTGCAGGAGATATGCAAGATAAGTTAAGAGAAATATCTGCAGGATTAGGGTATGGTGGAGTAGAGATATTTCCTAAGCAAAGGGAGGTATTAGTAGATAGGGGAGACTTAGGCTCATGGTTAAATATGCCCTATTTCGAGGGCGAAAACTCTCTTAGGTACGCTTTCGATACTAAGGGCGAGGCATTAAGTATAGACGGTTTTATAGAGCATATAGAAAAGAGGTCGTTAAGTTTAGAAGAATTATTAGAGTTAGAAGTACCTTTATTGGATGACATGAAAGATGGTCCACCTTGTTTACAGGTATTACTTAAACAAGGTTTTCCAGAAGGCACAAGAAATAATGGTTTATTTAATGTAGGTGTATATTTAAAGAAAGCTATACCAGAAACTTGGGAAACTGAGATAGAAGAATATAACAGAAAGTATGTAACACCACCTTTACCAGCCCAAGAAGTTTTAACCTTAATAAGTACATTAAGGAAAAAGGAGTATAACTATAAATGCTCTGATGAACCAATCAAGTCTTACTGTAATGTAAGTAAATGTAGGGGCTGTAAGTACGGCATCGGCAACGGGAACACGGCTCCTACATTCTCTAGTTTAGCTAAGTTAGATAGTAACCCACCTCTCTGGTTTTTATCTATTGATGATAAAAGATTAGAGTTAAGCACTGAACAACTTCAAAATCAAATAAAGTTTCAAAGAGTGTGTATGGAGATTTTAAATATAATGCCACAACGTATGAATGATAGGGGTTGGCAAACTCTTATACAAAATTTAATGGACAATGGTATGGAGATTATAGAGGTAAGCGATGATATTTCTGTAGAGGGGCAGTTTATGGATTTACTCGAATCTTTTTGTACAGATATGGCACAAGCTAACACAAGAGATGAGATACTTTTAGGTAAGCCCTTTACAGAAGATAACCGTACCTTTTTTAGAATTAAAGATTTAAAAGAGTACCTTTTAAAACACAGGTTTACAGAAATGGATACTAACAGAATAGCATCTAAGCTGAGAGATATGAAAGCTGAACATAAGTTTTTAAACCTAAAAGGTAGAGGAGTAAATGTTTGGTCTATAGCTGAGTTTGAATATGGAGCAGATGATTTAGAGCTCGAGCCAACTAACTTTGAGGGGTCAGACATATAATGTATAACGTGGTTCTTGGTCCACCTGGAACTGGAAAAACAACGTACCTTTTAAATAAGGTAGAAGACTTCTTTGAAAAAGGTACGCCACCAGAAAAACTAGGTTATCTTGCGTTTACTAAGAAAGCTGCAAACGAAGCTCTGGCTAGAGCTATGGGCAAGTTTTCTTACACAAGTCAAGAGTTGTGTTATTTTAGAACGCTCCACTCTCTCTGTTATCATTGGTTAGGTTTTACTAAGAACGATGTATTAGCTAGGAGTAATCTTAGAGAGTTTAGTAGGACTATAGGTGAGAGAATAAACTCTGCGTGGGATGGTGAAAATATAATGACACTATCTAGTAAGGGTGATAGAATGTTATTCTTAGAAAATATGGCACGTAATCAATCAATGGGCTATAAAGAAATATGGAACAAAGCTAATGATTTAGATATAACTTGGATGCATTTTAATTGGTTTTGTAAAAACTATTCTAAATATAAAAGCCAAAACTTTTTAATTGATTTTACAGATATGTTAGAGATGTTTATTAATCACGATACCAAACCTAACCTAGACGTATTAATTATAGACGAGGCACAAGACTTATCAGCTTTACAGTGGAAGTGTGTAGAAAAATTAGCAGAAGGGGTGAAGCATGTGTATATAGCTGGTGATGATGATCAAGCTATCTATAAATGGGCAGGTGCAGATGTAAATCATTTTATAAATTTAAAAGGTAATAACATTTATTTAAACCAATCTTACAGAGTACCAAGAAAAGTACATGATGTAGCACTAAGAATAGTAAAAAGAATAGGTAATAGAAAGGAAAAGGTATGGGAGCCTAGAGAAGAAGAGGGTCAAATAAACATACATATGGATTTTGAACATATTGATGTGTCAGAAGGTGAGTGGTTATTTTTAGCTAGAAATAATTATCTACTTAATCAAGTAGAGGACTACCTTAAAAAGTCTGGTAGATTTTATCAGAGGTCTGGTAAATCTCCTGTGTCTGATACTTTAATTAATGCTATAAAAGATTGGGAAAGGTTAAGGAAAGGTCAGAAAATAGAAGCTGACAATATAAGAAAAATCTACTCGTACATGAGGGCTGGTAAGGGAGTCAAGAAGGGGTATAAAACATTAAAAAGTTTATTAGGCGATACAGTTTTAAGTATAGGTGATTTAAAAAGAGACTATGGTCTATTAGTAGATAGCATATGGCATGAATCATTTGACCTCATAGGTATAACTCAGAGAGAGTACTTAATATCTTGTTTAAGGAGAAAAGAAAACTTAAATACATCAAGAATAAAACTAAGCACTATACATGCTTCTAAAGGTGGTGAGTGTGACAACGTGGTTTTATTATCTGATATGGCTACTAAGTCTTACGATGAATTATATAGAAACCCTGACAACGAGTGTAGAAATTTTTATGTAGGTGTGACAAGAACTAAAGAAAACTTACACATAGTGAGGTCTAAAACTAGAAAACAGTTTATTTTTTAGGAAGATCCCTATACTTAAACTTTACAAGTAAAGTAAAATATTGACGTGAATATATTTAAACTAGACGATAATATACAGACTGCAGCAGAAATGCACTGTGACAAACATGTGTCTAAAATGATTTTAGAGTCAGCTCAAATGCTTTGTACAAGTTTCTGGCTTAATGATCAAACAGCACCTTACAGACCTGTACATATGAAACACCCTTGTACTATATGGTCTGCAGCCAGTTTAGATAATTGGCTATGGCTGAAAGACTTGTTAATTTGTCTCAATGAAGAATTTATGTGGCGATATAATAAAAACGTATGTCATAAATCATATGATGTTATTATGTCACTGCCCAACCCTTTGATAAAAAGTAAAGGGCTACAAGAACATCCACAATGCATGCCTGATCAATATAAGGTTCAGGGGAATGCAGTCGAGGCATATAGAAATTATTATATAGGCGAAAAAGTATTTGCGAAATGGACTAAACGAGGTAAACCATCATGGTACAAGATAAAGTAGAAGGGTTTTTTAACTACATAAATGAAAGACACCAAATATATTTAAGAAGGCAAAATGGTCTTCATCCACCGTGGACAGAAGATAAGATATTAAAAACTTATAGTTTTTGTAATGTGTTTAGAGAACTAGACACAGTCACAGAATGGGTAAGAACAAACTGGAGAGAGCCTTACTTTGACCACCCTAACTTAGCTTTCTCAATGTCCGTGGCTCGTCAAATAAATTGGCCATCCACCCTAGAAGAGATAGGTTTCCCTGAGGATTGGCAACCAGAAAAGGTAAAAGCTATAATGCAGGACAGAATGGATAGTGGGGAAAAAGTTTACACAGGTGCTTATATGTTGACAGGTACTTTAGGTGGTACTAAAATAGAACAAACAGTAGACAAAATACTCACACCTTTATATAATAACCACCCAGAGATAGTCTCTAGTAGTTTAGAAGATACTTGGAAAAATTATCTTCCTTATCCAGGATTTAGTGGATTTATGTCATACGAAGTTGTTACAGATTTAAGACACACTCATTTATTAAGGAACGCTCGTGATCTTTATACTTGGGCAAATCCAGGTCCAGGAGCAAAGCGTGGATTAAATAGAATGAATTTAAGAACGCTTACTTGGGACTCGCACAAACATGACTGGAACGCAGAGATGTATAAACTTTTACAAGTGGCAGATAAATACTTAGAACCACATGTACCAAAGCTAGAGATGAGAGAGATAGAACACAGTTTATGTGAGTTTGATAAATATGAGAGAACTAGGTTAGGTGAGGGTAGACCTAGAGCAAAATATAAATATGATAAATACCCAAAATTTAATGAGGCACAATACCTATGAAAATATATATTCCTACTCGTGGTAGACCCACTAATCAAGAAACTTTAAAATGGTTTCCCCAATGGATGCAAGCTAATGGTGATGTAATGTTAGTTATTGATCATGATGAGCAACACCTGTATACTAAATATCAAAACACACCTAAAATGGTAGTCCCAGAGGACTGTATAGGCATAGGGGCTAAACGAAAATATATTATAGAGCATAGTGATGACCCCCATATAGTTATGCTTGATGATGATTTACGGTTTTACATTCGTAAAAGCCCTACCGACTGGCACTTACGATATTTAGAGTCTGATGAATACCCTGCTATGTTTGGTTTATTAGACGAGTGGCTTAGTCAAGGTTATGCCCACGTGGGTGTAAGTGCTAGGGAAGGTAATAATAGGGTAGAAGATTTATCTGTAGAAAATACTCGATACATGAGAGTACTCGCCTATAACTTAAACGAGTTTCCTGAAGACATAGAGTGGGGCAGAACTAGAGTGATGGAAGATTTTGATATAGCTTTACAACTATTGAGAAAAGGTAAAGCATGTAAGGTAAGTTTTTATTACGCACAAGGTCAAAAATCATCTAACGCTGACGGTGGGTGTAGTGAGTGGAGAACTATTGATGTTCATAATGAAGGTGCTGAAAGATTACACTCTTTACACCCTACATGCGTTAAGGTAGTAGAGAAACAAACTAAAACTGCTTGGAACGGATTACCTCGTAAGGATGTAATCATAGGTTGGAAAAAAGCATATAAAGAAGGAATAGGAGAATAATGCACACATTAAACTGTAGAAATGTAAACGATGCCTTTTTAAGAGGTATGGATTTACTTGACTCGAATGGTCATATAGAAAATACTAGAAACGGTAAAGTCATCACTGTAGAAGAACCAGTTACTACAGTTTATGCTAACCCTAGCGAGAGAGTTTTATTTGACCCAGATAGAGACGCTAACCCCTTTTTCCATTTTATGGAAGGTTTATGGATGCTGGCTGGTTTTAATGACTTAGCTACTATGGAGTACTACAATAAAGGTATGAGTAGATATAGTGATGATGGTGAAACATTGTGGGGAGCGTATGGCTGGAGATGGAGAAGTTATTTCAAAGACCCTATATTTAAAGATTTTGCTGGTAAAGACCAAGTAAGAATTATTATTGATAGACTTAAACACGACCCTTACGATAGACGCTGTGTCCTACAAATGTGGGACGCTGTGGGCGATTTAGGGCGAGATGGAGCTGACGTACCCTGTAATACGACTATATACTTTAAAACTGTACACATAGACGGCTACAGTCCTCGTCTCGATATGACAGTATCAAATAGGTCAAATGATATTATCTGGGGTGCATATGGAGCAAACGTGGTACACATGTCAATGCTACATGAGTTCGTAGCTGCAGCAACAGGTATAAGAATGGGTAAATATTATCAAGTGAGTAATAATTATCATGCGTACTTAAATGTATATGAGCCTATGAGAGAAAAATTACTACAAATAGACTCTTTTGATTATTACACAATAAAGCTATTAATTAATCACAATCCGTATAAACTAGATGAAGTAAATCCCTATCCGATGGTAAGTGTAGACTTTCGTGATTGGGAAGCAGACTTAATTATGTTTTTTACTAGAAAACCTTTTCAGCAAATGGAATTCAAAGATCCATTTTTCACTGACGTCGCAGTACCTATACAAGATGCTTGGTATCTCTCTAAAGAGGAGAGTAAGGAAGAAGCACTTATAGAAATACAACATTGTAAAGCTGATGATTGGATGGAAGCTTGCTTTAGATGGCTATCTAGAAGAATAAAATAAATAGGAGAATCTATGATTGGTCAATGGTCGTATAGTCGTCTTAGTTGTTACGAGAAGTGTCCCAAACAAGCTGAGTTTAAATTTATAAAGAAAATGAAAGAGCCTGGAAGTCCTGCCATGGATCGTGGTAAAGATATGCATAAATTATGCGAGGAATATATTCGTGGTAGGTTTGATGAACTACCTAAAGAACTCAGAGAGTTTGAAGAAGCGTTTGTAAAATTAAAAGAACTACATGAATATGGTCAGGTAACATGTGAGAGTGACTGGGCTATAACTAAAGATTGGGATCAAACAGGTTGGTTTGATAATGATACTTGGGGCAGGGCTAAAGTAGATGCTTTCGTCTATGACGAAGGAAACTCAACAGAAGCTAGAGTCATTGATTTTAAAACAGGTAGATATGAAGGTAATCAAGATGCACATAAAGAACAATGTGAATTATATGGAGGAATAGCTTTAAAGAGATACCCTGAGTTAGAAAAAATTATCACGGAAATGTGGTATTTAGATCATGGTAAGATAGATAGATACATTTATACTCAAGAGAGTATAAATATCAAAAGAGATAAAATACACATAAGAGCTGTAGAAATGACAGAAGCTACAGAGTTTCCCGCTAAACCTTCTAAGTGGAAGTGTAAGTGGTGTTATTTCGGTAAGCAGAATATGTGCAGAGAAAAATATGAGGAGTATTAATTATGAGTGGATCTAATTTTAATTTAATAAAACTACTAGCACACACTGATGTAGAAAAGCTAGAGGAAGCCCAAATAAGTTATGGTGATAGTTGGCGTTCTCGTGGTGGTGTTGGTGCGTTTATGATGTTAGCTAGAAAATTTGATAGGATAGAAAATCAGTGTAAAAAGAACGGCTACGACATATTTAAAACTATAGCAGATGACCCTAGTTCTACAGGTATATTAGACGATATACAGGATTTAAGGAGATACTTGCTATTAGTAGAAGGTCACATGACTAACCGAAAAGAGTATATCGGTAAGTAATGGATCAAAAAAGTTTTTTTCCACCTGAGTCAGAGTGGACACCACCAGATAGTTTTCCTGATTTAACACAAGCTAAAGAGATAGCTATTGATTTAGAAACTAGAGACCCATTACTCATGACTCATGGTCCGAGCTGGGCTTGTAAGCAAGGAGAAATAATTGGAGTAGGTATAGCTACAGAAGGTTGGAAAGGTTATTTCCCTGTGGCTCATCATTATGGGGCTAATCTAGACAGAGGAGTAGTCTATAAGTGGTTAGCTAAACAGTTAGAGCATGATAACGATAAAGTATTTCATAACGCACAGTATGATTTAGGTTGGCTTACTTATGAGGGATTTACTGTCAATGGTAGTATACAAGACACTATGATTGCTGCACCTTTATTAAATGAAAATGAAAGGAGATACTCTCTCAATAGTTTAGGTGAAAGGTTTATGGGTGAATTAAAAGATGAAAAACTTTTAACAGAGGCAGCAGAAGCATTTGGGCTAAACCCTAAATCAGAGATGTATAAATTAGAGCCTAAATATGTTGGCATGTATGGTGAGCAAGACGCTGACCTTACTTACAGGTTATGGCAAAATTTAAAAGAAAAAATAAAAGGAGAAGAGGTTAGTGAAATATATAAACTAGAATCATCTTTAATAAGGGTACTTATAGAGATGAGGAGACGTGGTGTAAGAGTCGATCTAGATAAAGCTGATAGAGTTAGTCAAGAATTAAAGAGTAAAGAACAAAAGATATTAAGTCAAATAAAAAATTGGTATGGCATTACCCCTGACTTATGGGCAGCAGCATCAGTCGCACAAGTATTTGATAGAGCTGGTTTAGATTACCCTAGATCACCAAAACTAAATGCACCGAGTTTTACTTCTGCTTGGCTAGAGGCACATGACCATAAATTACCATTAGCGATAGCTAGGGCTAGAAAATTCAATAAAGCTAGAACTACTTTTATAGATAAAATGATTTTAGACCATGAGGTAGACGGTAGAATACATGGAGAACTACACCCCTTAAGGTCAGATGATGGAGGTACAGTCACAGGAAGGTTTAGTTGTAGCAACCCTAACTTACAACAAGTACCAGCACGTGATCCAGAAATAGGTAGTTTGATAAGAAGTTTATTTATACCAGAAGAAGACTGTCACTGGGGTTGTTTTGATTACTCTCAACAAGAGCCTAGACTTACAGTACATTACTCGCTACTTACTAAACAAGAGGGTGCACAAGAGGCAGCAGATGCTTACACAGATGATGCAGACTTTCATCAGATAGTAGCAGACATGGCTAATATAAGTCGTAAGGAAGCTAAGAATATAAATCTAGGTTTGAGTTATGGTATGGGTAAAGATAAACTCATACGTCAGCTTGGTATAAGTGAAGAAGAGGGTCAAATACTATTTGATCAGTATCATGAACGAGTACCTTTTATCCGTGGTCTACGAGATACTTGTGCTAGGTTAGGGTCAAATAGGGGTTATATAAAGACTATCCTAGGACGTAAGTGTCGCTTTAACCTTTACGAACCTATGTCGTATAGGGATACCCCTTACCCCTACGAAAAAGCCCTCGAAACGTATGGAAAAGGGCTTAAAAGGGCTTTTACATATAAAGCTATGAATCGACTTATACAAGGGTCAGCAGCAGACATGACTAAAAAAGCTATGTTAGATTTACACAAAGAAGGCATACTCGCACATACTCAAGTGCATGACGAGTTAAATATATCTGTTAAAGATAAACAGGAATGTGAAAAAGTCATAGAGGTTATGAGAGACTGTGTAAAAATCAATGTACCTAATAAAGTAGATGCTGAGATAGGTAAGAGCTGGGGAGAGATAGAAAATTATAAAGATTATTTTAAATGAAGATAGGCATAACATTTAGTGCTTTTGATTTATTGCACGCAGGACATGTTGCTATGTTAGAAGAAGCTAAAGGTGTCTGTGACTATTTAATTGTAGGACTACACACTGACCCTAGCGTAGAAAGATCAAATAAAAATAAACCTGTGCAAAGTTTGATAGAAAGACAAATACAATTAAAAGGTTGTAGATATGTGGACGAAATAATTTGTTATGAAACAGAGCAAGATTTATTGAACCTACTGAATATGGTAAGGTGGCATATAAGAATAATAGGAGAGGAGTATAAAGGAAAAGCATTTACTGGTTGGACAGAGTTTAATAACTCATGCTCTAATAAAGAAATTTATTATAACTCTAGACAACATGAATTTTCTAGCACTTCTTTAAGGGAGAATATAACAAATGAAACGGCAAGATAAAAAAAGAATGTACTTCAATATCTATATGATATACAAAAATTCTGATGCTACTTTAGAGGAGATAGGTATGAAATATAAAATTACAAAACAGAGGGTATGGCAAATAATTCGTATGTGCAGGTTAGGACATAGTGATTACTACAAGGGTTTAAGAGTATATAATGAGGTCTGTAAAAAAGTCAAAGAAAGATATCCAGATATACATAATGATGTATTGAGAGGATGGCTCAGGGAAAATGGTATACGACTCATAAAAAGTAAAAATGGTTCAGAGATCTCTACATCGAACAACAAGCTTGTCTAGTTCCCCATGTGTGGGTACTTGTTCAGTAACTCAATTTGGTACTCGTATATGTAAAGGTTGTGGTCGTACGGAAGAAGAAATAAGAGATTGGAACAGTTATTCAGACACAAAGAAAAAACTTATAGTAATAAATTGTTGGGCTTTAGGTTACACGCCCAGACAAAAGAGAGATATGATACAAGATGAAGAAATACATTCACGTAAATCAACACAAAATAAAAGCTAATTTGAAACACGGCACTGACGAGCCAGTCATTACTATAAAAGAAGGAAAGAACAATACTTACTGTCACGCAGTTAAAATTTTAGGGGAAAGCACAGTCAGGTATGGGGGTAATGATAAACCCATCCTGCCCTGTGGTGCTAGAGTTGTGATAGAAACTACAGCAGATATAGAGGTGATAGATGATCAATGTAAGGAATAAAGGGGCATCATTTGAACGTGATGTTGCTAAGAAACTTAACGCTTTCCTTAGTGAGCATAACATTGATTATGTTTGTAAAAGAAACCTTGAACAGTATCAAGAAAAAGACAAAGGCGATTTAACTATTCCTCTACACGTTATTGAATGTAAAAGATATAGAGAAGGTAGTTGGTATAAAGATGCATGGTGGAATCAAGTTTTAAAATCTGCTGACGATCAAATACCTATACTTATATATAAGTTTGATAGACAACCTATAAGAGTCGTTGTACCTATTAATTATATTAATAATAAGTATAAAAATTCTGACATAAAATGCGTGATGACTTTTGATCATTGGCTTGATCTACTTGTTAATGTTCTTAAAGAACATGCTATTATCTCGTAGTCATTAGCTTATAGTATCCCTAACTTTTAACTTTTATTAAAAGGAGGTAATTATGGCACATGCCGTAGAAACAATGGCTTATGCTGGGGAAGTTCCCTGGCACGGATTAGGTGTTAAGGTTGAAGATAACCTTACCCCTGATGAAATGCTTGTTGCTGCTGGACTTGATTGGACAGTAAGTAAAAGGCATTTATTCACACACTCTGAGCCAAGCGTAGATAATAGTAAAGAGGTTATACCTGTTAATGATTATTACGTTCTAGTAAGAGATAGTGATAACAAAACCTTTGGTCCTTGTGGTCCAAAGTTTGTACCGTCACAAAATGCTGACGCTTTTAAATTTTTTGAGAAATTTACTAGCGTAGGCGATATGTCGATGGATACAGCTGGTGCCTTAAAAGGTGGTGAACAAGTCTGGGGCTTAGCTAAAATCAATGATGGTTTTACGCTTCCTGGAGATGACAGAGTACTAGGTTATTTACTAGTTTCTGTATCTCATAAGTGGGGCAAAGCTAACGAGATTAGGTTTACACCTATTAGGGTAGTTTGTAACAACACTCTTACCTATGCTTTAGCAGATAAGACTAGACCTTCATTTAAGATGCCTCATTTAACGGCTCTTGATGCGGATGTATTTAAGTCTGCAGAGGAAGCATTAGGTATCGCTGGTGATCGTATGAAAGACTTTAAAGAGTCTGCCGAGTTCTTAAGTTCTAAGAACTATACGTCACAAAATGTAGTATCATATATATCTGAGCTATTTCAACCAGAATTATTGGAACAGCAAAAGAATATGGAGCAAATGAGTGATATAAAAGCTATAGCAACACGTCAATCAATGGTTGATGAGTTTAAGCGTGTACCAGCAATGGTACATCAAGCTTTAGAAGAACAGCCAGGAGCTAACCTCAAGTCCTCTAAGGGTACTTGGTGGGGTGCTGCTAATGCTGTCACTTTTATAGTTGATCATAAGTGGGGTCATGACAGGGACGCAGCATTACATAATGCGTGGTTCGGTGGTCGTGCATCACTTAAGCAGAAAGCTATATCAAAAGCTCTGGAGTATGCCAAAGCTGCATAATGGCTATGACTTTCGACGAGATGTCTGAGCTAACTGAAGAGTTAGCTCGGCTTCTTGTCGAAGAGTCAAAACACATATCAGAAAATATAGAAGCACCAGATAGCGTGGTGCCTGCAGCATTTTTATTTGCTGCTGTACAATCAGCTATAGAATTTTTTGAAGCCACTGTACCAAGTGGTCATGTATTTGAAGAAGAAAATTTAAGAGAAGTGATGCATTCCGCAATGGATCTTGCTTTGAGTTATCATTTCGGAACTGATTTTAGAGACGAAGAAGACAGTCTTCATTAAAATTTTTTAACAAGAATTTTACATTATCCTTTACTTTTAACTTATTGTTATATATGCTTAGCTTTTATTTTAAGTAATTATGTTAGACGAAGAAGCTATAGTATTTGTTCTAGATACACCACTAAGTAATACTTATAAAAGAGTAGTACGTGTGAACAGTGTAAAGTCAGGTAGAATTAGAGGTGGCTCACTTATATTAGGTGACCCTAATAAATTTGCCTATCCTTCATGGTTTACTGTGGAACATCTAGATAAAATTATTGAGTGCCATAACTTGAAAAAGTTTAAGTACAAAGATAAACAAGACGCATGCAGAAAACTCTATAAATTACTTCTACCACTGGCTAAAGAGCCTAATGACTCTGACTTTGACCCACACTCTGTAGCGTTTCACTCAAACGTAGTAAAGAAACCTACGTTTAGGAAACCTGTGCAGAAGAAAGTGGTTCGTGTGTCAAGCATTAACATGGAGAGTAAGGTGAAAGCTACTGATAAAGTTCCTTCATCTGATAAAAATAAAACCAGACAACTTTATTACACTGGTGAACTAACCGTTGCTGAGTTGTTAGAAAAACACAGTGATCTAAAACTAGGTGATATAAAGTATGACGTAAAATCCAAATACGCAGAAGAGGTGTAATATGGCTAGAGCAATGTCTCTAAAAGGTAAAGTAGCAACCTTTAAACAGCTACAAAATATAATTAAAAAGGGTAGAGAGAACGAGTATAATCGACAACTCGATGAAACTAAACTCAAACCTTTCTTAGTTAAAGAGCTGGATAAAATGCACATGGATATAAATGAGGTTAAGTTTCCTATGACTGCCCTTATGATACATGAGCATGCTCAAGGTGAAAAAGTTGCTCCACATATTAGAGCGTCAATATATATTCCTGGAACAGGTAAGGAAAGAACTATTATTGATGTTGACTGGAACAGCTGGGAAAAACTTGACATAGTTGAGGCATAGTATGGACTTTGAAAAGAATGTACCCATACCTGAAAATTATGATGGTCCGAGAAATAACAAGTATAATTACCATAAGATGGACATTGGTGACAGTTATGCAGTTGTTTTTGAGCCAACGCTAGTTCAAAAAATGAGAGTGGCTTTAAGTCAATACTGTAGAAGAAACGATAAAAAGTTTACCACCAGAAAAGTATTTGAAGATGGTATGACACAGTTTAGAGTATGGCGGATAAGCTAACACCAAAACAAGAAAAGTTTGCTCAAAATGTCGCTAAAGGCATGAGTAAAAAAGATGCTGCAAAACACGCTGGGTATAGCGAGAAGAATGCAGGGAAAGCTGGTACAGTGCTAACGAGTAAAGACAATCCATTAGTTCAAAAGAGAATAGGTGAGTTACAAGAAAAAGCTGCAGATAAGGCAGAACTTAGTTTAGGAACTCATTTAAAGGATTTAAAAGATATTCGTGATGGTGCTATGCGTAATAACGCTTTCTCTGCAGCAGTAACAGCAGAGGTGGCTCGTGGTAAAGCTGCAGGTCTATACGTAAACAGAAGTGAACTTACTGTAAACAGAGTAGACACTATGTCAAAAGAAGAAGTACTAGAACGTATGAAACAACTGTATTATGATACAGGTGGGATATTACCTTCAGGGAAAATTATTGAGATAGAACCTGAAGAACTAGAAGAAGAGGAGCAAAGGATAATAACGAAAAATGCTAGTGATGATAATACATCCTAGCTATACTTAATTAAATAATTATTAAGGTACCATTGATTCACGGGATGGTTTAAATGTAGACTGTTAATTACTACTGCCTTATAAACTAAGGAGTACTTATGACATATTTTAAATTTAAAGTCACAGAGGAAGGTTATACTGAAACAGGTTGGGACTCTCAAGGTAATCAAGAGTCTTACCAATTTATAGCTGACCCCAATAGTTATGCTAAACGCATAGCACAAGTAATACAAAATAACCAAAAATTAGAAAATAGGGGCTATATAAGTCCCGAGTTTTCTAAAGCTATGACAGAGCACAAACCTGAAGAAAAAGCTTTCTCACACAGTGTACGAGTAAATAAGGAAGGAGTACTCGAGGATGTTATCATCGAAGATTGAAAAAGATATACATTGTTGGGTTTACGAATTTTTAGCTAAACCTAACGAGTTGTTAGATTGGATGCCTGTGTGCCCATATGCTGCTAAAGCATTACATGAGGACAGGGCTAGAATAGAAATAAATACAAGTTTATTTTCTGAGTCTTTTTACGAAAAATTTATTCCTACTTTTGATCATCATAAAGAGGATATTCTTATACTCGTTAGTACCTTTAACGAAAGATCATTTACCGAATTTAATAATTTCATCACTAAACAAAATCAATGCATCTTATGGAAAAAAGACATATTTATAATGGGTAGCCACCCTGATGATACCGAAGAAGGTATTGAGCTGTTCGGTACTAATGCATACAATGACGAGGAAGTTGGACCGTATCCTATGATCTTTGTCCAGAAGCTTAGTGATTTAGTACATGAAAGCAGAAAGTTACAAAAAACAAAATACTATGATAATTTCAAAGTAAAAGATTACAAACAATTGGTAAACGAAAGAGAAGAACTATATGAGAGGTATAAGAATGTTTTTTAGAAGCGTCTACAATCCTCCTCTGCTCTTGCCTGCTGGAGTGAGAACCAAAGTAAGATGTGTGTGACACTGTGTAGACGCACCCTTTATATTTTTAAGGGTTTTTATAAGGCAGTTAATCTTACACAGCAGGTCAACCAATGAGTAAAAAGAAAAACAAATACAGAGGTTCTAATGAACTACCTGATATGTCTTATGAATTCTTAGGTGATGTACCCTACACTATTGAAAACATGACAGAAATAACAATGATAATGCGTGATGAATATAAAAGAAAAATGAAGAAAAAGGATTGATGCTTTTATCTCATTTTGATGTTTACTAAAATAAAGGTTTATAAATAAGGAGTAATATGAAATATAAAAACTTAAATACTAGTGATGATGTTGAATATTATTTTATGGCTCGTGATGTAAAACGATCTATCTATGACTGGGCACAAGAGTGTGTTGTAGCTGATGGCTACGGCTTTTTCCACCCTAGCTTTTTTAGGAAGGTAGGTGTCCCTGATAGGTTTGTCGAATACGTCACTAAAATTCATAAAAGTAATCCTCTCGATATGTTTGCGTTGTTTAACGGTCAAATATATGGTAAAGATGATAAACCTATGGACGAAGTTATAGCCGTAAATAATATGGAATTTCTCGCTGAGATATGTAAAGCTTTAGATTTACCTGTTAAAACTGGAGCGTGGGGTCGTAATAAACGTGCTAAAATACTTGTAAAACGTATTGAGGACTATATAAACAATACCCAAATGTACTGTGATAATTGTGACGCACCAGCCGTAGTCAAAGAGCACGGCTTGTTTCTATGTGAAAAATGTACAGCTACTGATACTATAAGGAGTAAATACTTATGAAAATAAGATTAGGAAGTACTGCCCATGTGCCGAAGTGCGGATCACGTGGTAAGAAAACTTCTCAAGGTCGAGGCAATGTAGGTTTCTCGACTATGAATAAAAATAAGAGAAGGTCTTATAAAGCATATAGAGGACAAGGAAGATGAATGATGTAAGAAAACTTATTATACTCGTTATGGGAATGTGCCTGATTGTCTTGGTATATAATCTAGAGATATATTTAACTTAACAAGAAAGGCATCATAATATGATCGAGCTTTACTTTCTATATCTAATAAGTTATGCTTACTTAACTTTTTAATTAATAACTCAAAACTTAGGAGCAGATATGAAAAAAAGTGTTAAGAAGGTAGTTAAACCTGCCACAACTAAAAAGATAGTTAACATGAAGTTAGCTGTAGCAACCAACCTAGCAGAGATTGCTAAGTCTGGTGAAAAGGTTATAAAGCCAGGAAAGTATAATCCTGACCACTTTATAGTTACAACTGGTAAAATACCCAGAGTGACACATAATCAAGAGCGTGTACTAGACTTCAATAAGAAGACTGTACGTGAAGCACTTGAGTCACGAAGGTACGCTTACCAAGACATCAAATATGATGTCGACCGTGGATTTATCGAGATAGTAGAAAAACTTTCAAAATAAATCTAGTCGTATATGACTCGTTGAGTTATATTACTTGTAGGTGCTGGGCGATCTCTCCCTAAAAAAGATGATTCTCCTCCCTCGTCCAGCACTCTACTTATAGGAGAATTAAATGTCAGCAAAAGAACATAATTTTAAATGGTGCGAACTGTGTAAACAGGAAGTGAACTTTGGTGAGTATCAAGGTCACAAACGCATGGGCACAAAATACCAACACGGTTTTCTTGAAAGCATGGATCACTCAACCCATGTGATTAAAATAAAATATGTTGGTGGTTATACAGTTATAGATAGGAATGAAGAATCAGTGGTGCATACTTGTAAAGGTTGTAAAAGATCAAAGGGAAAAATCCTAGGCATCAAACTTGATCATTAATATACTTTATATATTAATTTTTTATACACGGAGAATATATGAAAAATAAAACTTTAACACCTGAGGAACGTAGGCGCATCAGTAGTCAATACACTATTGCCCCTGCGTATAATAAGGGAGCTTATCAGGTGATCCCTAAAAAAGATATCAAATATATTGGTAAGTAATATGATCAATATAGATGACTTAGAAGTTCCTGAACATGACCCTGAGACTGAGTACTTAGAAACAGTACTTAGGTTTAGGGTTTTCAGGCAATATGTGGGTGCTGACGCAAGAGATGATGAACCTTGGAGTTTATACATGTCGTCACTTACTCAACAAGGTGCAAAAGATGCTATACACAATGATAAAAAGTGTACTGACATCTTTGCTTATAAAATAGTAGATAACAAAGAACATTCAATGATTGTTCGCCAACAATGGTAGGAGGTACCCATGGGTTTAGATTGTTATGTAGTAAAAGGTAATCGTGACGAAGTATTTAAAGACGACCGTCTCGAAGATCTTACCCTCGTAGGAGGAATGTTTAGTGGTAATGGTAACGGCTCGTTTAGGGGCAGGTGCTATGAAGAGTTTGTAGCTCATTTAACTGCTTCGAATCCAGGTTTCTGGCATATAGAAGACGAAGTTATACAAACTGATGAGTTGCGGATATATGGTATACTCTTACGAGAGTATTTAGAAGATACAGGTTTAAATAATATGCCTGATTATCATGAGTTTAAGTGGTCTGCTCCTGGTAGTATGTTCACTTATGAATATAGGGTTAAAGAAATTAAAGATTTAGCAACTTTATTCGAGGTGGCAGCAGAGAATAAATGCGTAATGGAGACATGGTGGTAATATGAGTAAAGATAAATATGAAAGTATCAAAGCTAATGATAAAGATCACTTTGATCAAAATCAAGAGTACTACGACTTTTTGGACGACATGATGGACTCAGGTGGTTCAAATATGTTTCAAGCCCCTATGATGTTAAGAGAATGCTTTGACATGTCAAAAGGCGAAGCTCTTAAAATATTCATAGCGTGGAAGGATACTAAG
>CESO01022139.1_pt1 | contig 35752 bp, 30 predicted proteins | sample 356341 | NCBI WGS metagenome assembly CESO01 (sample SAMEA2621812, study PRJEB7988) | marine metagenome | biome: marine biome (ENVO:00000447); feature: deep chlorophyll maximum layer (ENVO:xxxxxxxx); material: "saline water (ENVO:00002010), including plankton (ENVO:xxxxxxxx)" | depth 35 m | reverse complement strand
TATAAATGATTTAAAAATTAACTCAGCTAATTTAGTTGATATCATTTTAGATGTAGAAGATGAGTTTGGTATCGAGATTGATAACGAATCAATGGAAAAAATGCTTTCAGTTAAATCTGCAATTAATATTATTGAAACCAAATTAGCCGAATCTTGATTGGTAATGATATCATAGATTTATCACTTGCAAAAACACAAAGTAATTGGCAGCGAAGAGGCTTTTTAGAAAAGCAATTTTCAGTAAATGAGCAGCAACTCATTTTAAGATCAACAAATTCTTTTATTTTAGTTTGGAGGTTTTGGAGCATGAAAGAAGCTGCTTATAAGGTCTTTACCCAACAAAATGAAATGCGATTTTTTGCTCCCAAAAATTTTGATTGCTTATTAATTTCAGAGAAAAAAGGAATGGTGTTTTATAAAGATCGAATATTCTATACATCATCAATTGTGACTCAGAATTATATTTTCACTTTGGCAAGTTATGAGAAATTAACAAAAGCTTATTCTAAGTTTGTGATGCCGAAATTTATTAATATTATGATCAAAATTAAATTAGAAGATGTAACTAAATTTTCTGCAAAAGAAATTGAACAAAAAAAATCAAAAAACGGAGCTCCTTTTTACTACTATAAAGATAAAGTATTGACAAGATCATGCTCAATTTCACATCACGGAAATTATGGGGTATTTTCATTGTTATATGCCTAACTAATATTCCAAGAAACGTTTAAGTTTATTTCAACGATCAATTCAATATCCAAATTAGTGGATGCCTAACAGGTAAATTCGGATTTGCCCCAACCCTTAGAGTTTGGATTACACAATATCAAGAGCCCTAACCTGCACAGAAAACCCATTCTACAAAACCACCGCTTCGTCAGGTAATCATATAGGTAGAAAAGTTTTTGGGTTATTTAACAATCACAAAAATTTGTCAGTCTTGAACTATTTTTTCTATTTTTAGACATGAAAAAAAATATTCTCTGCTTATTTTTTATAATATTTCTTTTAAAAGTAAATGCTCAAAGAAAACTTCAATTACAAAAAATAAATTCTGAAAATAAGCCATGGACTTATGACATAGTAAATGATCATAAAAACAAATTTAATTTTGTAGTTGTTGCCGATAGAACCGGAGGCGAACGTAAAGGGATTTGGCAAAAAGGTATTAAAAAAATTAATCTGATGCAGCCAGCTTTCGTAGTTAGTGTTGGAGACTTGATTAATGGTTATACCAAAGATCTTGATACAATAAATGCTGAATGGGAGGAGTTTAATTCGTTTGTAAAAAAACTTGAAATGCCTTTTTTTTATGTTGCAGGAAACCACGACTACACAAATGAGGTAATGGAGAATGAGTGGTTTAAAAGGTTTGGTTCAGACTACTACCATTTTTTATATAAAAATATACTTTTTATATGCTTGAATTCAGAGCACGGTCATACAGCTCTAAAAAATCCTGATTTAGGAGATAAACAAGTTGAATTTGTAGAAAAAATTCTGAGAAAAAATCCAAATGTTGATTGGACAATGATATTTATGCACCAACCTCTTTGGCTCAGGGAAAGTGGAAAGAATTGGTTAAAAGTTGAAAATCTTCTTAAAGAAAGAAAACACAGTGTATTCACTGGTCACCATCATAATTATAAATTGTATGAAAGAAATAAAAACGATTATTTTGTTCTTGCGACAATGGGTGGTGGAAGTAAATTAAGGGGAGATGAACACGGTGAATTCGATCATTTTATGTTCATTACAATGACTGAAAGTGGACCTTATTTTTCAAATCTTAAACTAGATGGAATTGAAGATAAAAATATCAGAAAAGAAAAAACTTCATCTGGCTTTTGAATACAATGTCGTAGCCCATATTCTTTCCGATATGCTTGGATACATACTTACAAACATCTTCACTATCATAGATAGGCTGATAATTTCCAACGGATACATTACCAAGACCATATTTTACTTCTTTATAGGTCATATCAGTGTTAGTTCCAATAAGCATATGAGCATGTAGATTGTTATAATCTCCTTTATCTCTCTCAGATACATAGAAGACATTCTCTACTTTGTTCGAAGTCTTTAGAAGTTTAGTGATCCAGTTTCTTACTGTCATGGTATTGATCTTGTAGGGTGTTCTACATGTGATGAAGTAGTTCCATTTTAACTGCTGGAGAAAGTCTGAGTAATGTTTTGTTATTTTCATTTTCGTTTTAGTTTAGACAATAGCAGGGATTAAGGCATGCTATGCCTGTTTATACTGATTTTCATGTGAATAGGGTTATTATTTTATTTGAATACCCTAAGGTAATCAAAAAATAAACTGCTAAATTTGAGATATTAGAATGAAGGTTGTAAAATAGAGGAAAAGGCAACTCTACAGGCAACTAAAAAAAAGAAGCCCCGAAAACACTGAGTCTTCAGGACTGTTGAGCAGAGAGGAAGGGATTCGAACCCTCGATTCCGCGATAACGGAATACACACTTTCCAGGCGTGCGCCTTCGACCACTCGGCCACCTCTCTATTTTTTTTAAATCTGCGCTAATAAACAAAAAAAATAAATTCTATTAAATTTTTTTACAATTAGAAATATACAAATATTAATTCATCCCCAACAACGGACGCTGAGCTTTACATCTTAAACACAGCAAGAGAGTTTTGGGTGGTCAATGCGGCGATTTCTTCTTCACTTCTTTGATGGATTTCCGACAATTTTCTTAAAATATAAATCAGATATTTACTTTGATTACGCTTTCCTCTATAGGGAGCAGGAGCCAAATATGGTGCATCGGTCTCCAAAACGATATGATCGATGGAAATTTGATCCAGAAACTGATCGATTTTACCCTTCTTAAACGTTACTACACCTCCAATGCCCAATTTAAGGTTTAGACCTATGGCCCGTTTGGCTTGTTCTTTGGTTCCGGTAAAACAATGGAAGATCCCCGATAAATCATCCCCCTTATGGACTTCCAAAACTTCAAAAACCTCATCAAAAGCATCGCGACAATGAATGACAATGGGCAATCCTTTTTCTTTGGCCCAACGAATCTGTATATCAAAAGCATCTTGTTGATGACTTAAAAAGCTTTGATCCCAATAAAGATCAATGCCTATCTCTCCCACCGCAGCAAAATCCTTTTGATCCAAATATTGTTCCACATGAAGGAGTTCGTCCCGGTAATTGTCCTTGACATGGGTAGGGTGCAAACCCATCATCAAACGAATGTGTTCAGGGTATTGTTTTTCCAATGCCAGCATCCTGTCTGTATAGCTACTGTCAATGGCGGGCAGGTAAAAACGCATTACCCCGGTTTCTATCGCTTTTTGAATGATTTCATCTCTGTCCTCATCAAAAGCTTCTAAATAAAGATGGGTATGGGTGTCAATCAATTTCATTAATCGCAAAATTAAGGTTTCGTTTTTTTACATTTGTAAAAATGATCTTCTTTGTTTAAAAATTCTTCACCCAAGCAAATCCAACTAAAAGTCACCAAAACAAGGCACTTGGTATGTCGTGCAAGAATCAATGGCCTCAAGGCGGTATTACTGATCGATACGGGGGCATCCAACAGTTGCATTGCACTTTCGGAAAAAGAAAAATTCAACATCAAAGAAAAAGGAAATCCCTTTAAAGCTTCGGGAGCAGGAAAAGACAAGGTCGAAGCGGTATTGGGTCATAAATGCAACCTGATTTTGGGACGGCATACAGTCGGGAAACACCCCTTTGTTTTATTGGATATGCAACACATCAACACCACGCTGATGCACGAAAACGCTAAGCCTATTGATGGAATTTTGGGTGCTGATTTTCTAAAGAAAAACCGAGCGCTGATCAATTATGGGAACAATACCCTCAACCTATAGCTCCAAGGCTTTTTTGATGTCATTGTCCATCAAAAACTCCTCCGGACTTTCCAAAGCCTCTTTGATGGCCACCAAAAATCCTACGGATTCCTTACCATCGATGATGCGGTGATCATAGGACAATGCCAGATACATCATGGGGCGAATTTCTACTTTGCCATCGATGGCCACCGGACGTTCGATGATGTTGTGCATTCCCAATATACCTGATTGCGGCGGATTGATAATGGGCGTGGAGAGCATGGAACCAAATACCCCACCATTGGAAATGGTAAAAGTTCCTCCTGTCATATCATCCACGGTGATTTGACCGTCTCTGGCGCGAATGGCCAGTCGTTTAATTTCATGTTCAATTTCTCTAAAGGATAAATTTTCAGCACCCCTAACCACGGGAACCATTAATCCTTTGGGTCCGGATACGGCAACACTGATATCGCAATAATCGTATGCTATTTTGTAATCGCCATCAATCATGGAATTCACATAGGGGTAATTTTGCAAGGCTCTGACCACCGCTTTGGTGAAGAAGCTCATAAACCCTAAACTGACACCGTGTTTTTCGGCAAAAGTTTCCTTGTATTTTTTTCGCAAAGCAAAAATAGGCGCCATATCCGCCTCGTTGAAAGTAGTCAACATTGCGGTTTCATTTTTAACCGCGACCAGTCTTTCAGCCACCTTTCGGCGCAACATGGAAAGTTTCTTTCGTTCTTCGCCTCTTTTGCTTCCGGAAGGTGCAGTTCCCATAGCAGGTACTGCCTTAACGGCATCTTCCTTGGTTATTCTTCCATTCCTTCCCGTACCTACAATAGTTTCCAAATCTATTCCTTTTTCGGCAATGATTTTTTTGGCGGCGGGCGAGGGAGAGCCGGCAGCATAATTTTGGTCAGCGACTGGAGCAGACTCAGGAACTAAAGTTTCACCAGTATGTGCCTCGGTCGGTGAAGGTGTGTTTTGCCCCTCCTTGGGTGCCCCTTCAGTATCGATAAGACAAACCACTTGACCTACGGCCACAGCGTCCCCCTCTTCCGCTTTAAGGGTAATACTTCCACTTACCTCGGCAGGTAACTCTAATGTGGCCTTGTCAGAATCCACTTCTGCTATGGCCTGGTCTTTTTCGACATAGTCGCCTTCAGAAACCAGCCATTGGGCAATTTCAACCTCTGTTATCGACTCCCCCGGTGAGGGAACTTTCATCTCTAAAATCATAGTTTATAACAATTTACTTTTTTTTCTTATAAAATTATCCAACGTAGGATCAAAGACATAGTCGATCACTTGTTGATGTCTGTTTTTAAATCTTACGGCACTTCCAGCGGCGGGGGAACCATAATACCTTCTGGTTGCAGGTCGCATTTGTTGTGCCTCAGGCAAATGGAGCAACAAATAACCCCAAGCCCCCATATTACGTGGTTCCTCTTGGGCCCAAACCACATCCTCAATATTGGGGTAGTGGTCTATCTGGGCTTTAATTTCTTCATGGGGTAATGGAAACAATTGTTCCAGCCTGACAATGGCCACATTCATTCTGTCTTTATTCGCTCTGGCATCGATCAAATCGTAGTAAAACTTACCGGAACAAAAAACTAGGGTTTTAACGTGTTCGGCATTGGCTTGATCATCCAGGATTAGCCTTTGAAAACTTCCGTTGGTTAGGTCTTCAACTTTTGAAACAGCCCCGGGGTATCGCAATAAACTTTTGGGTGTAAAGACGATCAAAGGCTTTCTGAAATTGCCTTTCATTTGTCTTCTTAACAAATGGAAGAAATTAGCAGGCGTGGTACAATTGGCGACAAACATATTGTCCTTGGCACAGAGTTGTAAATAACGCTCCATTCTGGCCGAAGAATGCTCAGCACCTTGGCCCTCATAACCGTGAGGCAATAGCATGACAATCCCATTTTGGGTTTTCCACTTATCCTCTGCTGCCGATATATATTGGTCGATTATGATCTGGGCGCCATTGGAAAAATCTCCAAACTGTGCTTCCCAAATAGTCAGACAATTGGGACTAGCCATTGCATAACCATAGTCAAATCCTAAAACACCGTATTCTGATAGAAAGGAGTTGTAAACCCTAAATTTCCCTTGATTTTCAGGGGCAATCAAATTGAGTAATACGACTTCCTCCTCCGAGGATTCTGCTTTTATAACAGCATGACGATGCGAGAAAGTTCCTCTTTCAACATCTTGACCCGAGAGTCGGACATTATAACCCTCATGAAGAAGGGTACCATAGGCCAATAGTTCTCCCATGGCCCAATCTAGCCGATCGGTTTCGAAAAACATCTTGTTGCGATCCGCAATCAGGCGCTCAATTTTTCTCAAAAACTTTTTATCCGGAGGAACATTGGTAATAGTTTTAGCTACTGCAGTGAGTACTTCCAAATCAACAGCGGTATTCAGCTCCGGATGCATGTCTTTTTCATCGACTCTATTGTATGTCAACCATTCATCTTCCATAAAAGGGATTACAACAGTGGTTTCCTCCGTTCGGGAAACTTGGAGGTTTTGTTCCAACTTAGATTTGTAATCTACCTCTTGTTTTTTGACATAATTGGCATCAATAATACCCTGAGCAATTAATTTTTCAGCATAGATGTCTCTGGGATTTTTGTGCGCTGCTATGGTCTTGTAGAGTTTGGGCTGGGTAAATCTAGGCTCGTCACCTTCGTTATGACCGTATTTACGGTAACCCAAAAGGTCGATAAAAACATCCGCATTGAAATGCATTCTGTAATCGAGGGCAAACATCACGGAGTGAACCACTGCCTCAACGTCGTCTGCATTGACGTGCATCACAGGAGATAGGGTAACTTTACCCACATCCGTGCAATAGGTACTGGATCGGGCATCGAGATAATTTGTGGTGAATCCTATTTGATTGTTGACCACGATATGGATGGTTCCACCCGTGGAATATCCTTTCAATCGTGCCATTTGTACAATTTCGTAGGCAATACCCTGTCCAGCGACGGCTGCATCACCATGAACAACAATGGGCAAAACTTTTAAGGCATCACCGTTGAATTTGTTCTCCAATTTCGCTCGGGTGATTCCCTCTACTACCGCTCCTACGGTCTCCAAATGGGAGGGATTGGGGGCTAAATTAATATTGATTTTTTTGCCGTTGTTGTTGGGGTCTATCTTTGCCGTCCAACCCATGTGGTATTTAACGTCTCCATCAAAGACCACTTCATCGTAATCCTTTCCATCAAACTCGCTAAAAATATCTTTTGGAGATTTTCCGAATATATTAGTCAAGGTATTGAGTCTTCCTCGGTGAGCCATTCCCATGATAAACTCCTCGACTCCTTTGGTAGCGGCAGCCATAACAAGTGCATCTAATGCCGGAATAAGCGACTCCCCTCCTTCCAGGGAAAATCGTTTTTGCCCCACGTATTTGGTATGTAGAAAGTTTTCAAAGCTAACGGCTTGATTCAATTTGTTGAGTATGTCTTTTTTTTGCTCCGGACTAAAATTCGGATGATTTTGATTTTGGTGCAATCGATCCTTAATCCAATCTTTTTTCTCCACATTCCTTACGTACATGTATTCCACGCCAATGGAGTCACAATAGGTACTTTGCAGGTGTTCGATGATAGTGGACAAGTTACTAGGTCCTATACCGACAATTGATCCTGCATTGAAAACAGTAGATAAATCATCTTGAGACAATCCAAAGTTTTCTACCTCCAAATTGGGGCTGTAGCTCCTTCTGTTGCGAACGGGGTTGGTTTTGGTAAATAAATGACCACGACTGCGGTAGCCTTCAATAAGCTTGACTACCTGAAATTCTTTCTTTACTGACTCGGGAACTATTACCTCGGCTACCTCTGCCGGCCATTCACCCTGCTCCATCCCAAAGTCAAAGCCTTGGAAGAATGCTCTCCAACTGGGTTCTACAGCGTCTGGGTTTTGTAAATATTGGTCGTATAGTTCAGCGAAATAGGCGGTGTGGGCCGAATTTAAAAATGAAAATCTGTCCATTAAATCATATTACTACTCATCCTAAAAACAAAATTACAATTTTTGCCCAAAGAGGTTCGATTTTGTCTATAAAACAATTCAATTCTTATTAAATTTGTATTGGATCGGTGTCGATGACGGAGTTGTTTTTAAGTAAAAAATCAAGGCTGTTTGTGCAGCCATCCCTTTCAAAATTTGATTTTATAGATGTTTGCTTTAATTGATTGCAATAATTTTTACGCTTCTTGCGAACGGGTTTTTCAACCTCAGTACGAGGGCAAGGCAATGGTTATTCTTTCCAATAACGACGGTTGTGTGATTGCCAGAAGCAATGAGGCCAAAGCCCTCGGAATTCCTATGGGAGCTCCTGCCTTCAAATTTCGAGACGAATTCAAAAAGCACAACATCAGGGTTTTTTCTTCCAACTACCCCCTTTATGGAGACATGAGCCATCGGGTGATGAAAATCTTGGAAACCTATACCCCCAATGTCGAAATTTACAGCATAGACGAAGCCTTTTTAAAGTTTGAAAGCTTTGATTATTTCGACCTTAACGCAATGGGCTTGAAAATGCGCAAGCAAGTAAGGCGTTGGACCGGAATCCCCGTTTCGGTAGGGCTGGCCCCTTCCAAGGCCTTGGCCAAAATTGCCAATAAAATTGCCAAAAAATTTGACGAAAGAACCCGAGGAGTTTACTGTATCGACAGTGATAAAAAACGCCTGAAAGCACTGAAGTGGACTCCCATAGAAGATGTTTGGGGCGTGGGCAGGCAACACGCCAAACGACTCCATGCCATGGGCGTAACAACCGCCTTGGATTTTGTGAATTTGCCCGACGAATGGATCAAAAAACAAATGAGCATACTGGGACTGCGATTGAAAAGAGACCTGGAAGGCATTCCCTCCATACAATTGGAAGAAGTTGCCCCTCCAAAGAAATCCATTGCCGTTACACGAAGTTTCAAAAATTTGCTTACTATATTTAATAATCTTGAAGAACGCATTACTACCTATACACTCTTGGGAGCGGAAAAGCTGCGAAAGCAAAAAAGCTGTGCTACTGCCCTTCACGTTTTTGTGAGGAGCAATCCCTTTGATCCCAATGCCGTACAATACCGCAACGGTTGTACCCTAACCCTGCCCCACGCCACAGACTCCAACTTTGTATTGAATCGCTATGCATTGATGGGGTTGAGGAGTATTTTCAAACCGGGAATCGAGTACAAAAAAGCAGGGGTGATACTGCTGGGGCTGACCCCTTCGGCTTCGAGACAAATTACCTTGTTCGAGCAGGATACGGTAAAACACACGGCATTGATGCGAACCCTGGACAAAATTCACCGGCGTTATGGCCCACACCGAATGAAACTGGCCAATCAGGATTTAAAACAAACCTGGAAGATGAAACGGGAGCATCTTTCCAACCGATTTACCACAGAAATCGACGAAATCATCAGAGTAAAATGAGTGATAAAGAAGATAAAATCATATTTTTTCAACCGGATCAGGAATTGGGAAAATCCTCCTTTTTGGTACAAGAGGGCATTTCGGCAGGTTTCCCTTCTCCTGCGGATGATTTTAAGGAGTTGCGGATCAGTATTGACCGAGAGGTGGTCAAAAACGAGGAGGCTACTTTCTACGCCCGGGTATCGGGAGAGTCCATGCAAGGTGCCGGACTGGACGATGGAGATTTGTTGGTGATCGACCGCAGCTTGGAACCTCAAGACAACAAAATAGCCGTGTGCTTTATCGATGGAGAATTCACCGTAAAACGCCTAAAAGTAGAGGAAAACTGCGTCTATCTCATGCCCGAAAACCCCAAATACCAACCCATTAAAGTGACCGAAGACAATGAATTGATCATCTGGGGGGTGGTGACTTATGTGGTCAAAAAAGTTTAGACTATAGTCTTTCAAAAATCCCGGCTATGCCCTGCCCTCCACCAACACAGGCGGTGACCATTCCGTATTTTTGTTTGCGGCGTTGCATCTCGTTCAACAGTTGAATGGTGAGTTTAGCTCCTGTACAACCCAGGGGATGGCCCATGGCCACAGCTCCTCCGTTGACGTTGACCGTATCGGGATCCAGACCAGCTTTTTGGATGACAGCCAGGGCTTGAGCGGCAAATGCTTCGTTGAGTTCTGTTTGCTCAATATCGGACAATTTCAGTCCTGCTTGATGCAGTGCTTTGGGAATGGCTTCGCAAGGGCCGATTCCCATATAGAGTGGATCAACCCCCCCAACAGAACAGGCGGCCATCCGGGCTTGGGGTTCTAAGCCCAATGCTTTGACTTTTTCTTCACTCATGACCAGGGTAAAGGCAGCTCCATCGGAAGTTTGTGAGGCATTTCCGGCCGTGATGATCCCACCCTGTTTAAAAACAGCCCTTAATTTGGACAAGCCTTCGACGGTGGTATCCCTCCTAACACCTTCATCGACTGAAACGATATGGGAATCGCTTACTTTTTGGCCGTCTTTGACATATACATCTTCCACGGTAATGGGTACAATTTCACCTTCAAAATAACCCTCGTCTATGGCGTGGGCTGCTTTTTGATGAGATTTAAAGGAAAAAGTGTCGGCCGCTTCACGGCTGATGTTGAATTTTTCGGCTACTGCCTCGGCGGTGGCTCCCATACTGACGTGGTAATTGATGTTTTCCATATTGGCTTTGTAGCTGGGCGCCAACTTATATCCGGTCATGGGAATCAAACTCATACTCTCCGTTCCACCGGCGATATAAACATGCCCCATGCCTGCTTTGATTTTGGCTACTGCCATGGCAATGGCTTCCAAGCCGGAGGCACAATAACGATTGATGATAATTCCTGGCACCTCGATGCCCAATGCCCTGGCAGAAATGAGTCGACCCACCTGAAGACCCTGCTCCCCCTCGGGGTTGGCACAACCAACAATGACATCATCAACAGTGGTGGGGTCTAAAGCCGGAACTTGACCGACCAAATGTTTTAAAACATCCACGGCCATGTCGTCGGAACGATAGTTTTTAAACCCTCCTTTTTTGGCTTTTGCTACTGCAGTTCTATATCCTTTTACTATGTATGCTTCCATATGTCTTAGTTTCTTAGGGGCTTGTTGTTCATTAATAAGTACTGTATTCTGTCAAGGGTTTTTTGATTTCCCAATAAACTCATAAAGGCTTCGCGTTCGATGTCGAGCAAATATTGTTCACTTACTTGTTGTGGACTGGTCAAATCCCCACCACACATCACATAAGCGAGCTTGCGGGCGATTACTTCATCGTACTCCGACATGAATTTACCCAAACGGTATTCGTTAATGGCCGAGTGGAGCACCCCCAATCCAGATCTTCCCAGCACTTCAATGTCTTCTCTTGGGGAAGGGGGTATATAATCTTTGGCAAGCTCCAATACTTTATCTTTAGCCAAACCAATATTTCTTTGAACGTTGAAGGAGATGGCATCACGGTTTTCTAAAAGATAATGCAAATCAAAGGCTTCTGAAGAAGAAGTGGAAACGGCTGCCGTGGCAATGGATTTAAAGTGGTCGATTAACATGGGCATTTTGACATCCCCTTCGTAAAAACCATCGGAGACCCTGAGGGCAAATTCTTTGGTTCCTCCACCTCCGGGGATAAGACCTACCCCGACTTCAACCAGCCCAATATAGGATTCGGCCGCACACAAAGCAGAATCACAGTGCATAGTGATTTCGCAACCTCCCCCAAAAACATATCCCTGAGTGGCCACCACTACTGGGATTTTCGAGGTTCTGATTCGCATGTTGACCGATTGGAAATCGGCCACCATTTGATCCAGTGTATCAAATTGTTTTTGCATGGCGAGCATTCCAATGTTCATCAGGTTGGCTCCCACACTAAATTGTTTGGCATTGTTGCCAATCACTAAACCCTTCCAGCCTTCGTTTTCAGCTTTGTCAATGGCTTCGGCTATGGCTTTTCCAATCCCTTCGCCTATGGCATTACTTTTGCTCTGAAATTCCAAACACATTACCCCTTCTCCTATATCGTGAACCGCACACTCGCTGTTTTTAATTACAGGATTACTTTGACGGAAGCTTTCCAAAATGATAAAGGCATCCGAGCCGGGAACTGTTTTGTATCCCTGACTGTCCAGATCAAAGTATTTTTTTTGTCCTTTTTCGTATTTGTAAAAATGCTCCGCTCCGCCATTTTGCATTTGCTTGACCCAATGGGGGATCTTTTCACCGGCCGATTCGATCAAGTCAATTCCATTCTGAAATCCAATCAAATCCCAGTATTCAAAGGGACCAAAATCCCAAACATATCCTGCCCTCATGGCATCATCCACAGGATAGTATTGATCAGATATTTCGGGAACACGTTGGGCCGCATAAGCAAAAATCGCTGTAAAATAATCCTTAAGGAAAAGACTTTCTTTGCCTTCTTTACCCATCAAAAATGGTATTCGTTTCTGCATTTTTTCGATTGCTTTGGCTTCTTTGAGAATGGGGTTTTTGGGACGGACACTGGGTTTGTACTCCAGTGTTTTGAGATCCAAAGCGTTGACGATGGTTCTACCATTCTGATCTTTTTGATCGGTTTTCTGATAAAAACCTTTACCTGTTTTGTTACCCAAAAAGTTGTTTTCCATGAGGAAGGTCATGAATTTAGTCTCAGTGGCTTTGCCCACCGATTCGAAAAAAGAGTCGTTTTTGACATTGTTAACCACAAATTGGGTGACTTTTTCGCCCGTATCCAACCCTACCAAGTCTTGCAATCTGTAGGTTCCTGTATTGGGTCTTCCAATGAGTGCGCCTGTTAGGGCATCGACCTCCTCAATGGTGAGATCGTATTTTTGTGTCAAATCAAAAACTTTTAATCCAGACATGACACCAATTCTATTGGCAATAAAAGCGGGAGTGTCTTTGCATAATACGGTTTGTTTTCCCAAATTGATTTCACCAAAATGCATAAAGAAATCAACCAATTCGGCTTGGGTTTCAGCAATGGGAATGATTTCAAGTAACCTTAAATATCTTGGCGGATTGAAAAAGTGGGTACCGCAAAAATGTTTTTTAAATTCCTCCGAACGTCCCTGGGACAATTGAGAAATGGGAATACTGGAGGTGTTAGAACTGACAACACTGCCAGATTTTCGGTAATTTTCAACTTTTTCGAAAACCTGTTGTTTGATGTCCAGTCTTTCTACGACCACTTCAATGATCCAATCGGCTTCTTTTATTTTTTCAAAATCATCTTTGAAGTTCCCGACGGTTATTCTACTGGCATATTGTTTTTTGTAGAGTGGGGCAGGCTTTGATTTGATGGCTTTATTCAGCGCGTTTTGAGCCACACTGTTTCTGTTTGTTTTGTTGTCAGATGTTCCTTGGGGCAAAATGTCCAGCATCAATACTTCGAGTCCTACATTTGCCAACTGGCATGCTATTCCGGAACCCATGACACCGGAACCTAAAACGGCAACTTTCTTAATTCTATATTGCATTGTTTAGTTTTTAGCAAATCTATTAAAAAAATATTATGCATGCATAATAATAATGATAGAAAAATAGGGTCGAATTTAATCCTTTAAATTTTGTAGTTCTTCAAAAGGTTATTTTATAGCTTGACCTTCAAAATAATGGTAAATTATAAGTCCTAAAAAAAATTAAAACTAAATATCAATTAAAAAGTACCGTTGTCATTACTATTCATGCTTACTAAAAAATTGGGAGGGATGCATTTTTTTATAAATTTGTTTTAAAATAAATTTTATGAGTCATCAAAAAGTATTTAAACAGTTTAAAGAGAAAGCCGAAAATGCCAGTCCTTTGGGTGGTACCCTAAAATTTATGGTCGATGAAAACGCAGTATTTATTGATGGTAATGGCGAGCAAAATACACTTTCTATGGATGACTTGGAAGCAGATTGCACCATAACAGTTTCCACAGAGGTTTTGGAGAAACTCAGGGATGGAGAACTCAACCCCATGATGGCAGTTATGGGAGGGCAAGTCAAAATTGAAGGAGATATGGGCTTGGCGATGAAAGTCCAATCCTTGATGGGATGATCCCTTAAGTTTTCGCTCCCTTTTAACAATTAATTTGATTGCCATTTTTTTGTATATTTAATTCCACGATGGGGTTAGAAATCAACAAAGATGATCTAGTAATCCGAGAAGCTGACAAATCAAAGCTTCTCTATGCCATCTCCATTGCAGACAGTATCATAAAGTCAAAAGACTCCCAAAAGATAAGTGGCGACTTGGATCGTATTTGGATAATTTGTGGCTATGTCTCAAAAGAAAAGTTTGATAAATTGTTCAAGCAATATAAGGGGATGACCCTGAGTGAATATTGCAAAAAATCAAACCCCAACTGCGGGTGTTGACCTTCCCCCTGCCATCAAGTTTAAATTAAAATTCTTTGAAAAAACATTATGCATGCATAATGTTTTTTAATAAATTTGTTCTGTAGACTACAGATCGTATTAAATGAATTTTTAGTCTTAATTTTTTAAAAAATTGTTACACAATCGTCTAAATTATTGACTTAAAAATCCTTTTATGAAAATATTGGTATGCATCAGTCATGTCCCTGATACCACCTCTAAAATAAATTTTGTTGATGATGCAACTGCCTTTGACAAAAACGGCGTGCAATTCATCATCAACCCAAACGACGAATTTGGGCTTACACGAGCGATTTGGTTTCAACAGAAATATCAGGCAGAAGTAACGGTAATCACCGTTGGAGATGCCAGTTGTGAACCCACACTGAGAAAGTGCTTGGCCATCGGTGCCAATAAAGCCATCAGGATTGATCTCAATCCTACAGATGGCTTTCAAGTAGCACAGCAGTTGAGTGCCCATTGCAAGGAGGAAAAGTATGATTTGATAATAGCGGGGAGAGAATCCATCGATTACAATGGAGCAATGGTGCCGGGGATGCTTTCTGCCATGATGAGATATAATTTTGTTACCAATTGTGTGGAACTTGAAATAGAAGGCAATACAGCCAAAGCCTCACGAGAAATTGATGGTGGAATTGAATCCGTTTCTTGTCAGCTTCCTTTAGTTATCGGCGCTCAAAAAGGGCTGGTAGAAGAAAAGGATTTAATCATTCCCAACATGAGAGGTATCATGCAAGCCCGACAAAAAAGTTTGACGGTTCAGCCTCCGGTTGAAAGCCAGATCAAGTCTTCCATATCAAAGTTTGAAAAACCGGCCCCTAAAGGAGCAGTAAAAATGGTTGAACCCGATCAAATAGACCAACTCATCGATTTGCTTCACAACGAGGCCAAAGTAATTTAGAAAACACATTATGGGTATTTTAATCTATACAGAATCCGAAAACAGAAAGTTTAAAAAGTCTGCGCTTGAATTGGCTTCCTACGGCAGGGCCATCGCCGACCAATTGGGATTAGAACTGATGGCTGTCAGTTTCAACCACAGCGATCCCCAAACACTTGGGACATATGGTGTTGAACGGGTCATTCAGATCAGTCATCCTTCATTGGAAAATTTCACCGCTCAGCAATATTCCGCGAATCTCATTTCGGTTGCACAAGAAAATGGAGTAAAACTGGTGCTTTTAAGTTCAAGTGCCAATGCAAAATACTTGGCTCCATTGTTGGCTGTTTCCCTCTCGGCTGGATATGCTTCCAATGTAGTAGGGCTGCCAAAGTCTTTACAACCTCTGACGGTTAAACGATCTTGTTTTACCAATAAGGCGTTCAACACTTGCGTTCTTGATAGCGAGGTAAACATTATCGGCTTGTCGAACAACTCCTTTGGCATATCAGAAAATCCAAAAGAAATCAGTGCGGAGGATAAGTCAGCCACCCCAACAGCGACCAACTTGGAGGTGGAGAAAGTTGAAAAAGCAAGTGGCCAAGTAAGCATAGCCGATGCAGACATTGTCGTGTCGGGCGGTCGAGGCCTAAAGGGCCCTGAAAATTGGTACCTTATAGAAGATTTAGCTACTACCCTCGGGGCAGCAACAGCTTGTTCAAAACCGGTATCTGACATGGGCTGGCGACCCCACAGTGAGCACGTGGGACAAACGGGAAAACCTGTTGCCTCCAACCTGTACATCGCAATTGGTGTATCGGGTGCCATCCAGCATTTGGCAGGGATCAACTCCTCCAAAGTCAAGGTGGTGATTAACAATGATCCGGAAGCACCTTTCTTTAAAGCAGCAGATTATGGAGTGGTTGGAGATGCTTTTGAAGTGGTACCGGAACTTACAGAGAAATTAAAGGCCTATAAGAACTCCTAAACAGGAGGTTTTTTAAATCCAATCTTAACTTAATTTTTAATTTTTTTGTTAGTTAATTCTTAAACTAAAAATGTGAAATTGATTTGAGAAGTCGATTGTTAAAAATCACCAGACCCAAAAAGATCATTGACCCTAGGTCGTGTGGCTACAAAACAAAAAAGCAATAAAACCCAGACAGTATTTTTCATTTAGCAATATTAATTTCCAGTCTTCAAAATTAAAAAATAGTAAATTAAATATATTTTAGTTGTAGTCATTATCTTATTATTCAATAAAAAATAAATCGTTAATTTGAAGAGTATATATGATTGTAAAAAACTTGAATCTCTAATCCTACCTTTAAATTTCATTCTATTGAACAAATTTTTACCAAATGAAAAAACTTATCTTAATTCATCTATTCATTTTTTCTGTCCATTTAAGCGGTCAGCAGATTATCACCCTGGAATATGACAATAGTGGGCTAGACTACAGAGAACCCGAGATTAAAACCAAAGGTTATTCGAACGATGAATATAAATTTCAAAATATCTCCATTCCAACTATACAGGTTTTTTTACCTGAGCGAAGTTCCAAACCCACTACGGCCATGGTGGTATGTCCCGGTGGGGGGATGAAATCCAATGCGTTTTTCCACGAAGGCTTGGATGTCGCTAAAGCTTTAAATAAAAAAGGAATTGCTGCTTTTGTTTTAAAATACCGATTGGTACCCACTCACCTGATTGGTAAAAATGAAGGACTGAATGAACCCTACTTAAAAGAAAAAAAGCAGTTGACCTACGGGCATCTGGATGCATTGAATGCCATTGCTCATGTTAGGGAAAATGCTGCCAAATACAGTATTGACCCGAACAAAATAGGGATTATGGGATTCTCTGCCGGAGGTGCAGTGACCATTGAAGCGACCTATAAATCTGAAGAAAAAAACAGACCTAATTTTTTGGCTCCCATTTACCCGTGGATGGTGATCTTAGAAGACCAAGAGCCTCCCGCCTTTGGCCCGCCACTATTTGTAGCCTGTACCACTGCAGATAAATTGAATCTTGCGATCCCCAGTACAAAACTTTATATAGATTGGGCAGAAAAAGGATTTGCAAGCGAACTACACAATTATCACCATGGAGATCACGGCTTTGGAATGAGAAAAACTGGCTATCCGGTGGACAATTGGTTTATCAACATGATCGATTGGATCAAAGCCATCGGGATGCTTGACTAATTACTTTTTCTTTTTTTCTTTACTGCTGCCAGTTATTGCAGTGAGGTCATAATTGACCTTAAAAACAATAAATCTGGGCTGAATGACATAGGAATTGGTCGTGAACGAAAATTGATTAAAACTGTCTCTGTTGATCTGAATATCGTTGAGTAGGTTGGTTGCTTTGACACCAAACTCCCATCTCGATCCTTGTTGATTATAGGATAATTCCGCTTCTAAAAATCGATATTCGTTGAGGGTCTGTTCCTGGTTACGGTAATAATTGTAAGTGTATTTTGAATTGAAAACAAAACCTTTTAAAAAGTAAGCATCTACACCTACATAAGGAGCATCGGTGAAAAACTTGGTTTGGACTGCTCCCGTTTTATAATCCCTGATGCTGAAGGAGTATCCAATTTCTATATTGGGTTTGTCTCTAAAGTTGGTAGCGATGTTTGCCCTGTATCGTTGGGTAAAATTACTGGACTCAGTGGGTGTATCGTTGATCACATTGTTAAAGTCACTAAAGTTGAAATTGACATTTAATCCCCCTTTAAAATTTTTGGATCGTTTGTCAATTCTACCCGAAGCATTGTAAATGGCCCTGGGGAAGTTGGAGTTGGTAGCCAACCGAACACTGTTGATGCCCTCTACCACAGTAGTGTTCTGAATGGCATCGTCCCTTGTGGAATAACTCAGGTTGGCAAAAATATTGGTGAAATTAAAAATATTGATGCTCTGATAATTCATATTGACCACATTGAAAAGTGCAGCCTCCAAATTGGGATTTCCTTGGAAAAAGGAATTGTAGTTTCTGAAAATATAGCCCTCAGCCAAATTGTTGATGTCCGTAAATTGTCGGGTGGAACGGAAAATAAGCCTTAAGGTTTCAGACTCTTTGAGTTTCAGCAAAACACGAAAATCGGGTCTAAAAAAGGTAAAGGAGGTATTGACCAAACCACTCGACTGTTGGGTCTCGGTCTTATAGGAATGAAGGGTAACCCCCGGATCAAAAGTAAAAATCCCTGAAATAAAACGATAATGCAGGGCAAGATAGGCATCCTGAAAATGAAATAAAACATCATTTTTCAAATTGCTCTCCGAAAAATATTGTTGGGTGTTGTTGTCTAAAATCTGAAAAATAGAGGAATTAAAATCTTGATTCACGTCTGTAATTCCCAATGTAAGGTTGAGATTTACCTTGGGGTTGATGATATAAAAATAGTCCAATTTACCCTCTATCTTATCGGTTTTGGTCTCACGATCTTGGTTGATGTTAAAACGCTCTTGATCCACATCTAAGTTCAATAAACTACCAAAAGGCTTAAATTGTTTGATGGCCCTGTAAAAGGGATCTTCTTTTTGCGTCAGATGTTGTAATTCCATCGAAAAAATATGATCCTGATTGTAGGTATAATACATCCTCAGCTCCTGGTTAAACGAATGGGGTGTTTGTTGGCGGTATTGCCCAATCTCTTCAGGAACCCGCTTACCTTGTCTTCCAGAAATGGTGGTCAGATCAGATATTTCATTTTGATTTGAAGTCTTGTAAAGGAGGTTGTATTCCGTCTGGAGGTTTTCGTTGGGATTGTATTCTGTTGTGAATTTATACAGTTGTTGTTCGTTTTCTTGGGTGGTATACTCCGAGGTTTCTTCAAGGGCATTGGAGACAGTGTACCTCCGGGTATTTTTTTCCTCCAATATATTTTCTGCTCGGGAATAAATCACAAAGCCACTGAACTCAACAGCTTCTGAAGGAGCATAACTAAAGTTGTAGGCCCCAAACTGGGATTCAATTGATTTAGCCCTATTGTTTTGCAAATTGGTAATCCCGGCATCGTCTGAGCTGATGTCTATAGAAGTACCCGTTCTGACATTGAGATTATTGAAACCTCCTCCAAAACGATAAAAGTCCCTTCGCGAGAGGGGTGGCTCCCCAATATTATTGCTGTTTCCCAAAAGATTTACACTGAGGTCTTTGGAGTAATAAAATATTTTGGGAACAGCGATGAATCGATCATCATTTCCAACCCCACCCATCAACTCTCCAAACCAAAATTTATCCTTTCCACTTTTTAAACTGATGTTGATGGCAATGTTGTCTTCATTGTTGGTTACACTTCTCAATTGATTGACTTCGGAAAAATTTCTCAACACCTCCACTTTACCCACCGCATTGGCAGGTAGATTTTGGGTAGCCAGTTTTGAATCTCCATCAAAAAAATCCTTTCCCTCTACGGTGATTTTCGTAATTTCTTTTCCTTCAACTTCAATACGCCCCTCGTCATTTACTTCGATTCCCGGCATATTTTTGAGAACATCTTCTAGTTTTCTTTCTGATCCAGTATTGAATGAATCCGCGTTATAAATGATGGTATCCCCTTTGATGGTAACCGGCATCTCATAAACCAATTCTACCTCGTCCAAAGACTCTGCCTGTTCCTCCAAAACAAAGTTTTTTTCAAGGTGATTCTCTTGGTTGAATACAAAAGCGATCTCTTTTAAACCGATAAAAGATATTTTAATGTCATAATCCGTTGCTTTTTTAAGGGTTAACCTGTAGTACCCCACTTCATTTGAAATCCCAAAGCCATCTAGTATTTGGGTTTTTTTTTCAACTGCCACTATATTAGCACCCATAATGGGAGTTCCATTGGTATCGGTGATGGTTCCCTCTAAGTCTATATTTTGGGCTACCGTAAATAGTGTTGAAATCAGGAAAAATCCTAATATGTATATTTTTCTCAAGCTTTATGATTTTGAATTAACGTGATCTGAAGCGCTGGCCCCCACCACCTTGCCCACGGTTTCTGCGATACACCTCACGCATTTCTGCAATCTTTTCCGTTCGAATTTTACTGTACTCATCGGCGGTTACAACAGTTCCTTTGGAGGGAACTTTGATTTTCATTTTTTCCTTAGGATTCATGACAACTTTGGTACACAGCAGGGTAGTATTGTTGGTGTTAATTTCAAGAATAAGCCCTGGTAAACCTCCGTGTTTGTAGGGGCCGGTTGAAACGGGAATCTGAGGGGTAAACCAAGCATTAATATTGACTGTCTTCATTTTGGGTTTACTGTCTTCAGTGCTTTGCCTGCCAAACTGAAAAACCTCTTGGGGTTCCTCTCTGCTCATTGTTGCTTTGTATACAGTATAATTTCCGATTTGCTTCGACTCCCCCGAAAGCACCCACTTGCTCTTAGGCAGACTGTCTTTGATTAAGAAAATTTTCCCGAAAAGCTCCACTCGATTGGTAAAGGTTTTTACCGCAAATTCTTTGTGTAAAATACCTTGAAAAGGACTCATAAACGATAAAAAATTAAACCGTCCATTCCCTCCAGAGTTTTCCAGACGTTTCTCCTCGTAAAACAAGGAAGCAGTGCTGTTAAAATCCAATTCATAGTTCTTTTCCAGATTGGACTTCATACGCTCCATAATTCTTTGTTTCCTCTCAGGGGGGATGTTTTCCCCGAAATTGGGATCCATTTTGGTTTTTGACATATAGTAGGCTTTCCCCTGAAACTCTTGAGCAAATGTGATTGTTAATGAGAAAATGATAAGGGATAGGAAAGTGAAATTTTTCATTAATTTAAATTTATGTTGTTTTGACTGTTTATTTGTGATAGGGTTTAATCCAATTTTTTTTTAAAATTTATAAATTATATATTAGATACCATTGAGTTAGATGACAATACTTTGGTGACCGTTTGAAAAAAAATGTAATATCATGAAAAAAACAAATAATAAAAAGAACAATAACCGGAGAGACTTTATTCGAAAAACGGGAGTATCCATAGGATCACTGATGGTTCTTCCCAGCCACGTTCTCTTTGCCAAAAAAGAAGTTAGGAATGCCTCAGGTCAAGTCATACAAAAGGCGGTAGTCCTTCCTAATGACAAGGTCAATCTGGCTTGTTGTGGTGTTGGAAATAGAGGAGCAAGCGTGGTGAGAGATCTCTATGCTACGGGTGCAGCCAATGTAGTAGCCCTGTGCGATGTAAATATGGGAGGCAAAAAGACCCTCAAAACCATGGACATTCACAAAAAAGCAAAACAATACCAAGATTTTAGAACCCTATTCGATGAAATGGGAGATGAAATTGATGCCGTTAGTGTCGCTACTCCTGATTTTTCCCATTTTCCCATTACCATACTGGCCATGTCTTTGGGGAAACATGTTTATGTCGAAAAGCCATTGACAAGAACCTTTCAAGAGTCTGAAATGTTGATCAGAGCTGCAAAAAAATTTAATGTCGCCACACAAATGGGCAATCAAGGCCATTGTCAGGACAATTATTATCAATTCAAAACATGGGTTGAAAAGGGAATCATCAATGAAGTGAAGGAAATCACCACCCACATGAATGGGAGACGTCGCTGGCATGGATGGGATACCCAGATGAGGAAATTTCCTGTTGGAGGAAAAATCCCCAAAACCTTAGATTGGGACATTTGGCATATGGCTTATCCCCATCACGATTTTCACAAAGACTTTATCGACGGACAGTGGCGGTGCTGGTATGCTTTTGGAAACGGTGCTTTGGGCGACTGGGGTGCCCACATTATGGATGGTTTTCATCAGTTCTTAGAGTTGGGCTTACCGCAAAAAATTGAACCAAAAAAGCTAACCGGACACAACGATTTGTTCTATCCTCAATCTTCAACTTTAGCATTCCATTTTCCTAAGAGGGGGGACATGCCCAAAGTAAAAGTTACCTGGTGTGACGGTGAGGAAAACCTGCCAGAAGTACCAGAAAACTACGGAGATATAGAGATTGATACTGGGGCAAAAACCAAGAAAGGAATGGTAAAACCCAAAAAACTCAGACCCGGAAAAGTGATTTACGGCAAAGACCTTACCTTTAGAGGTGGCTCCCACAGCAGGACACTGAGTATACTTCCCGGCGAAAATGCAAAAGACATTCAAAACAACCTACCAGAATACCACAAAAGTGAAACCAATCACTTTATGAATTTTCTGAATGCATCCCGAGGATTAGAAAAAACACTCTCTCCCTTCGAGGTGTCTGCTCCTTTGAGTCAAGTTTTTTGCCTCGGTACAATTGCACAACAACTCAACCAAACCATTGTGTTTGACAGAAAAACAAAAACCATCACCAATAACGCTATGGCCAATCAACTTTTAAAAAGTTATCCTCCAAGAAATGGATGGGAGGAATTTTATAAATTGGCTTAATGCAAAAAAAACAATATTTAAAAAATCTAATTCAGCTCAATTTTGCTGTTTTAATGATTAGTACATCGGGAACCCTGGGGCGGTATATCGAGCTTCCTGTTCCTTTAATCATTTTCTTAAGAGCCGCTATAGGAGGTGTGTTTTTATACCTTTTCTGCAAGTGGAAAAAACTGAGTTTTACAATTCATAAAAAAGACCGGAGGACTGTCTTTTTCAGTGGGGTATTGATGGGGTTACATTGGATCCTCTATTTTATTTCCTTGAAAATGTCGACCGTAGCCATAGGAATGCTTTCTGTGTTTACTTATCCCGCTATCACTACTTTACTAGAACCCCTTATGCTCAATAGTAAATTCAAAATATCGAATCTGCTTTTAGGGTTAATGGTTTTGGCGGGTATTTATTTTTTAGCCCCCGAAATCAGTTTAGAAAACGATCAATTCAAAGCCATCGGTTTTGGGGTTTTATCAGCTTTTTGTTATTCCATCCGAAACATCTACATGAAATCTAAGTCTTCGGAATATGAGGGGTCTATTCTGATGGTTTACCAACTTATCATCGTTACGGTATTGCTCTCCCCTGTGTTTTTGGTTTATAACACTTCAGGCTTGGAATCATCACTTCCTGCAATTTTAATTCTTGCAATACTGACCACAGCTGCGGGTCACACATTGTTTATCTACAGTTTTAGAAATTTCACCATCAGTACTGCCAGTATCATCAGCGGTGTGCAACCTATTTACGGGATTATCATTGGAATGATTGTTTTGGCAGAATACCCTGCTTTGAGTACCATCTTTGGTGGTGTGCTGATTTTAGGCACGGTACTGATCGAAAGCATACGTAACTTTAAAGAATAATACACCTATGAGAATTATATCTTTTTCGCTGGTTTTATTTGCTATTTGGAGTTGTGGAAAAGTTACAACTCCCCCCAATTTTCTGCTCATTGTGGTAGACGACTTAGGCCACAAGGATTTGAGTGTCACTGGAAGTGATTTTTATGAAACACCCAACATCGACAGAATTGCCCATGAGGGCACGCACTTTACCCAAGGCCATGCCAATGCCTCGGTATGCAGTCCCTCTAGGGCAAGTTTGTTGACTGGAATGTACCCAACGGTTCACGGCATAACCGATTGGATTGGCGCAAAATACGGAACAGATTGGAGGTCGGTGGGACGCAAGACCAAATTGTTGCCCAGTAACTATGTAAAGCACCTCCCCTTTGAAATGACGACGCTGGCTGAAGTGTTTAAAACACAACAGTACAAAACTTTTTTTGCCGGTAAATGGCACCTTGGTTCTATGGAACAGCAATCCCTTCCTACCGATCACGGTTTTGAGACCAACAAAGGGGGATACCATCGTGGAGGCCCCTATTCCGGGGGTTACTTTTCTCCTTTTAACAACCCTTTTTTAGAGGATAAAACAGAGGAAAAAGGGATGACGCTCTCCATGAAATTGGCCCTAGAGACAGCGGACTTTATAAAGGCAAACAACGACAAACCCTTCTTCGTGTATTTGAGTTTTTATGCTGTTCATGCACCCATTCAAACCACCAAAGAAAAATGGATCAAATACCAAAAAAAGGCTGTGAATCAAGGAATTTTGGAAGAGGGATTTGAAATGGAAAAAAGGCTACCCATAAGAATCAAACAAGACAATCCTGTTTATGCCGGTCTATTGGAACAAACGGATGAGGCTGTAGGTCATGTTTTAAACACTCTGGATGCACTTAAGCTGAATGATAATACCGTTGTTGTTTTTGTATCTGACAATGGAGGTGTGTCGGCAGGCGATGATTATGCAACCAGTAATCTGCCATTGCGCGGCGGTAAAGGCTATCAATGGGAGGCAGGTACCCGTATCCCGTTTTTTATCAAAGCACCCCAAATCCAAAATGTCTTAAAAAAAGTGAATATACCTGTTACCGGGGCTGATTTGTTCCCTACATTGTTGGAATTGGCAGGGATCGAAAACTCCACCGATGTGGATGGAAAAAGTTTGGTGCCACTGTTAAAGAAAGAAGATTTTGAGGAGCGTTCTCTTTTTTGGCATTATCCTCATTATGGAAATCAAGGAGGAGATCCCAGTGCCATAATCCGAAAAGGAGATTGGAAGCTGATCCACTATTTTGAAGATGGAAAAAACGAATTGTATCACCTGGGTGAAGACATGGGAGAAGCCAACAATATTATTGATCGACATCCTGAGGAGGGAATGGCCCTTACAAATGAATTGGAAAGCTGGCTCAGCTCAACAGGCGCAAAAATTCCTGAAATAGACCCATTACACAACGAGGAAGAGGAAAAAGAATGGTTGGGTAAACACAAACAAAAAATGAAATCAAAAGTTGAAAAACGGAGGGCTTTTCAACTCAGCCCAAATTATCTACCCAATGAGGACTGGTGGGGAAGCACCATTGACTAATTAGATTGGAAGTGCTGATCCGCAAACTTGATGTATTGCTCCCAGTCGAAGTCGGTGACATCGTGTTTTCCTTTTCTCAAATGATACCCGACAGATCCGTGGAAGGGGGTATTAACGGGAGGTAATTTTTCCATTACAATGCCCTTTTTTCCATAGAGACGATAGATGGGCGATGCCTCTTTGGCCGCCAAAAACTCACCTTTGGGATCTGCCCATGAATCTTGACTTGCACTGGCCACATAGACCGGCCTGGGAGCGATCAGTGCAATGAGCATGTGTTGATCAACCTCCAATGCAGTTTCATTTTCATTAAAGTTGTGGAAGTTTTTGGCAAACCAATGGGGATAGTTAGTGTTGATGTCTGATACCTTTTCACCAAACCTTCTTCTGGAGAGTGCTGCTCCACCACATCCGGAGTTATTGGAAATGACAATGCTAAAACGCCGGTCATTTGCTCCGGCCCATAATGCGGTTTTTCCCAAACGTGAATGCCCGAACAGTATTACTTTTTTATGATCCACCAATACCTCAGTCTCTAAAAAATCCATTATCCTCGACATTCCCCATGCCCAAGCCGACAGGGAGCCCCATTCGTTTTTAGCAGGAGCCGTTTGTCCCGTTTTATAAAAAATCGCATGAATCCCATCGGAAAAATCATTTTTATCTGGATCAACATTGTTGTAATCGATTGTTACCAAACCATAACCTGCATCAATCATTTTGTCTATGGCCCATCGAGAAGTACGTCCACCTCTTCCGCTTACATTAAATTTTTTGAGTTCCTCCCCACTCAATTCACTTTCTTTTTTTCCATTGATCAAAATGGCAGAGTCGGGACTCACCGAATGATTTCCCTTAAAATTATAAGCCAAAAACACCGGTGATTTCTTTTTTCCAGCGGGCAGGTAGATCAGTAAGGACATACTTACGGATTTATTCCCTTTTTTAAAATTTAGGTTGACTTGCTTGCGGATGGCCTTGCCTCCCAAAGCAGCCGGTTCATCATCTAAGACCTCCACATTATGAAAATCGAGTTGACCGGGAACCACACCATAAACCTGGTTTGCAAAATAGGAATGGATCTCAGGTCGTCTCAAACGCTCCCATTCGGAAGAAGTATCGATTTCCATACCATCCTTGGAAGTGAATAGATGGGGTAATTTATATGAGGGGACATCCGCCTCATTTTTGATAGTAGGGGTCGTTTTTTGGGCAGAAAGCTGATAAGAGAAAACCAGAACGATAAAACTAAATAGGGTTTTTTGAATCATGATACAATCATTTATAATTTTAAATATACAAAATTGAAGGAGGAGTCGTTTGACTCGACCCCTAAGGTCAATAAAACACAGTCGAATAAAAGCCAAATTGAATGAATGTTAAAGATGAAATTGAAAAAAATGGAAAAAAGAACACTTTACAAGCTTGTAATTTATGACAAAAATGATAATTTGATGGACATGTATAATTTAACAAAGCCTCTAAATAAGTGAGACAAAAGCATTTAAATTTAGTATTTTAAGACTCTTGGTAGGTAAAATTTACTGAGGACTACCCCATGAATGTAAAATATTTGTAAATTTTAAAGAGTAAAAAAACAGGCTGTATGGGACATATTAAAGCAGGCAGATGTTCCACTTGTCGCCCATATTATTTATGAAACACATTCCTTTTATTTTGGCTTTACTGCTTATCTTTCTTATAGGAGGCTGTTCTCTAGAACATCAATACAAAAAGTTCAAGAGCACTTTTGAAAAAGACATCCAAAAACTGGAACAACTCACAGACGATACTGACAAAGAAGACTACCTCCTTTTTATTGGCAGTTCCAGTGTAAGAAGATGGTACACCATTGAAGATGATATGTCCCCTTATTCGGTAGTAAAAAGAGGTTATGGCGGGGCACACTATTATGACCTGATCCACTATGTAGAGCGCTTGATCAAAAACAAAGAAAAAGCCAAAGCGGTAATTCTTTTTGTGGCCAACGACATTACTGGTTCGAGCACTAAGGGCAAATTCCACAGCGACTTGACTCCCTTCGAAATCAAAAAACTATTTAAAGCCATTACCCAAAAAATTCATAAAAACTTGTCCGATGATATGCCCATATACGTCATAGAAACCACCCCCACCCCTAGTAGATGGAGGGTCTGGGATCAGATTGCAAGCGCCAACGAACTCATTCAATCTTATACAGAAACAAAAAGCAACCTTCACTTTATCCCCACCAGAGATGCTTTTCTCAATCAAAGAGGCTTGCCCATAGGCAAATATTTTGTCAAAGACAGCTTACACCTCAGCGAGACAGGTTACGACTTATGGGGGGAAATCATCAAAAAAAATCTGGAACAATAGTATTCAAAAATGAAGCGAAAATCTAAATTAAGCCTGTTCTTCTTGATTATGCTGTTACTGACTGCCTGCAAAATGACTAAAACAAAGAAACCGCTCAACATATTATGGTTGGTAGCGGAAGATCTTAGTCCATACTACCTCAACGCATATGGGGATTCCAGAGCTCCAACCCCTAATTTGGATCGCTTGGCCAAAGAGGGGGTGGTTTACACTCACAATTTTTCTGTATCCGGTGTTTGTTCTCCCAGCCGAGCTACTTTGGCTACCGGATTGTACCCCAACTCCTTTGGAGCTCAAAATATGCGTACCCTGAATCAACAAGCTGCAGCCAGAGAAATTGGCATTATAAACTATCAGGCCGTCCCCCCTGCTGAGGTAAAAATGGTTAGTGAGATCATGCGTGAAAATGGATATTACACCACCAATAATCCCAAAGAAGATTATCAATTTTTCAAATCAGAGTTGGCATGGGACGAATCCAGTATCTATGCACATTGGAGAAACAGACCTGAAGACGAAACACCATTTTTTTCTATTTTTAATTTCTCTGTATGTCATGAATCAAGAATGTGGAACTTTAAAGAACATACTTTTGATGGAGATCAATTCCCGCCCGACAGAAATATTAAGAAAGGAAATGAAAAAAATGAAAATTCCAACGTGCCTCTATTGGTTCCAAAAGATTTAGAAGTGAAAGTCCCTCCCTATCTCCCTCAAAACGAAATTGGAGAGAACGCCATGAGACGGATGTACACCAATATCATCCGAATGGACAAAGGAGTAGGTAAAATTCTTGACCAATTGGAAGAGGATGGTCTTTTGGATCAAACCATTGTCATGTGGTACTCGGATCATGGAGGGCCACTCCCTAGACAAAAAAGGTTGTTGTATGACTCTGGACTTCGCGTACCACTCATCATCCGCTACCCTGATGGTTCTCGTGCCGGGGAAAGAGACGATCGATTGATCAGTTTTGTTGACTTCCCTCCCACCCTACTGTCGATGGCAGGAATTCCAGCGCCAAGCTATATGCAAGGGCAAGCTTTTGAAGGTGCATTTAGCGTCAAAACCGCCAGAACTTATATTCACGGACATGCAGATCGTTTTGATGAAAGGGTGGATATGATTCGTGCCGTAAGAAACAAGCGGTTCAAATATTTAAAAAACTTTCACCCCGACCGACCCTACTACTTACCGGTGGCTTATCGAGAGAAAATGGAGGTCATGCAAGAGCTGTTGCGAATGCGAGATGCCGGAACCTTAGACGAGTACCAAGCCCAGTGGTTCAGAACATCCAAAGTGGAGGAAGAACTTTTTGACACAGAAAATGACCCACACGAATTGAACAACATCGCAGGTGATCCCGCCTATGCTGATGTATTGGCTTCGCTAAGAGCAGAATGCGAGCGGTGGATAAAGGCCATTGATGACAAAGGATTCATAGACGAAGTAGCTTTGATCAGGACTTTTTATCCCAATGGTAAAGCCCAATTGACCGATGCTCCCATCATTGATATAAAAAATAGCAAAGTAACAGTAAGCTGTCCTACTCTCGGAGCAAGGATTGGCTATAGATATACCTCAGAAAAAGTTCCCTATAAAGGTTGGGAGATTTACACGGAACCCATTGAGGAAAAGGCGAATGACACTTTGGAGATCATCACCCACCGATTGGGCTATAAATATGGAATAACAACTTTAGCTAATGGAATTATAGGAAAAACCGTTTACCCTCCCAATAGACATGACAAATAAAAAATAAAAAAATCAAATGAATTTTTAACTTTAACTCAGGACAAATTCTCAGTATTCCATTATTTATTTTTGGAATCCATCTTTTTTTTAGAAATTTAAATACTATTTCTATTTTTAAAACCCGAAAATTATGATCCAATTTTTATTGATTTTGAGCCATGTATTATTTCAACAGGCCGAACCCATCAAAGCCATATCCTATAACATACGTTACAACAACCCCAAAGATGGGATGAATGTTTGGGAAAACCGCAGGGAGACTGTCGCTTCTTTATTGAAGGAAGAGAATGCTGATTTTGTGGGCTTACAAGAGGTGGTTTACCCTCAATTGCAGGATTTGATTGAAGCATTAAAAAGCTATGAACATATCGGAGTGGGAAGAAAAGATGGGAAAACAAAAGGGGAATACAGTCCCATTTTCTATCAAAAAGAAAAATATAAGCTTTTGGAATCCAATACCTTTTGGTTATCCGAAACCCCGGACACCGTCTCCAAAGGTTGGGATGCCTCCTTGGAACGCATCTGCACTTACGGACTTTTCCAAAACCGAATGACCCAAGAGAAAATTTGGGTTTTTAACACCCATTTTGATCACCGAGGAGTGGTGGCAAGAGAGAAATCAATTGATCTGATTACCGAAAAGGTAACAGTGCTAAATCAAGAAGATTTACCACTTATCATCACGGGAGATTTCAACTTAACACCCGATCAAACACCCATCCAAAAAATGCAATCTGATTTTGAAGATGCACAAAAAAATATTGCCACATCAGACCCTTATTACGCTACTTCTAATAGCTTCAATACTGAAAAAACAAGTAAAAAGAGGATTGATTATATCTTTATTAAAGGTTTAAAAACCCTTAACGCCCAACACCTTTACAAGAAAACTCCTATGGGAGGTTGGGCCTCTGACCATCATCCTGTGATTGTTACCCTCAAAAAATAACAGCATTAAAAGCTCTACTTGATTGAGGGCTTTTAGTTTAAGTGAATGGGCTAATTAAAGTTGTACAGTATTTCGTATGTTCCCCCATTGAGTTGGATCAAATTGTATTGATCATCATTCTTTTTTGAGTTTTTGATTTCTCCGTTAATGTATACTTTTTTATAAGCTACAGGAACAAATAAAAATGCTTCACTTTGATCGGGAACGGTTAATTTAATTTCCATACCCTTTCTGATTTTTTTAAGGGCAATGGCAACCTTTCCCGCCATGGTTATATTTCCTGTTTTGGCATAGGTCAGGCCAGCAAGATTGGGTTTGACCATAAACTTTTTCCATCCAGGTTCCAATGGGTAGATACCGCATACATATTGAGACAAAATCGTCAAGCCCCCTCCACTCCAGGCATGATTGGTAGAACCCCCTCCAAAACCCTCTCTCCCGGCACCCCAGCCCTCAAAAAGGGTGGTATGTTCCTTGCTCTCAACCATAAACTTAAAACGTTTTTTCAATCGTTTAAGAGCATACTCCTCTTGACCCATTTGAAATAAGGCTTCACAAACATACTTTTCCATATAAGGGCTGGAAAATTCCTGACTAAGAAAAACTTTATACAAGGCATCGTATTGGTCGACCTCCGCCAGTCCAGAAACCACTGCCAATGCCTGGGCACGGTCGTCTGACTCAGCCATATTATTCGGGGATTTATAACTGTGGCCGTCCCAAAAAAATTGATTAAAGGCTTCCTTAAAATCAACCATCGCTTCTTGTGACCAACTAACTTCATTTTGATCTCCCAAGGCTGATGCCATGAAGTTATAACCTTTAAGTGCAAGAAAATACCAAGCATTGATCAGTAATTTTTTGTCAACATTGACGCCCCAATCTCCCCAATACCAACTTGTTTTAGTGTTTTCTGTTATCCTGTCAATTAGAATTCCATTTTGATCCAACTTCCAAACATTGAGATATTTTTTTACTCCGGGGTAAACTTTTTTGAGGGTTTCCATGTCCCCGGTATTCAAATAGTAATTCCAAAAACCAAAATAACCCACACTGGCCAACATCTGACCCGGCAATTCCTTTTCCCAATTACCACTGGGTACGGGGGAATAGATGGTATTGTCTGCTCTTTGCCATGCCATCAACTCCAAAATTCCCTTTTTGGTCAACAATTGTCCTTTGAGGTCGAGCGCATAAAAAGCCTCCCCACTTTCATTTACCACATCGCCCCACCATTGGGACCGCTCTCTGTCTGGACAATCCATATAAGTATCTCGCATGGTAACATAAAGTGTCCGTTTGGCCTTTTGCCAAAGTGTGTTAAAAAATTTGTCATTCGATCTAAAGTAGCCTGAAAATTCTGTGGCATAACCGGTTTCTCTATACATGAGATCCAATACCTTTACTCCTTCGGGAATGCTGTAATAGACCTCTTCTCCATTCATCCAACCGAGGCTTTCATAAGCTTGCTCCCCCCCGGTGGTGATGTATTCACTTCTTACATTGATCTCTCCTCCCCCCTTATAATGGTCAGTTTTTATCTTAATCACTTGTCCCTCCTGAGCATCAATCTTAAAATATGGGGTGATATGGGCATTGTAAGGAAGTTGGCAAACAATACTATCTCCGGTGCTTATAAAAGGAAAAGCGATGGGGTTTTCATACCGCTTTAAACCATAATTTTTCCACTGGGGTATGGGACGCTTGACCAAATTGTTCCATGGAGAAGCAGGGTATGTCCCCAGTGAAATCGCATCATCCCACTTTTGGGTTTTTTGAGGTTTATTGATAAAATCAAAATTGCCCAATCGAGCATCATACTTGATACTCGATTCGGGTAATCTCCAATTGGGCAACGGAGGACCTGCAGTTTGAAATTCAGGTCGTATGGATGCCTTCCAACTGGTGTCTGATATCAATTCAAAATCCTGGGCCCGGCAATCAAAAATCAATCCGGCTTTACCGCTGCTTTTATGTGAAAAACCTTCTTTTCCAAAATACCAAACCAAGAGGGAAATGTTGTTGTCACCTAGTTTTAAAAATGGACTGATATCTACTTCGTCATAGTAGGTATCGTTGGGATTTGGGCCCCTTTTGAGTTGCCCCTCAAATACAGCCAATCTGCCATTGATCCAAATCCAGTATTTTGAATCACAAGCGATCTTGGCCATGGCCTTGGCAGGTACTTTTTTAAGCTCAAAGGATTTGCCGTATGCAGTCCAATTGTTGGGCTCATTTTTTTGTCCATTGGCTGTGATCCAATGGGCTTTCCACTGCACATTTTCCTCATTAGGATATTGAGCTTGGGTACAAAGTAGAAATTGTAAAAAAAATAAGCTTATAATTTTATTAATCGGATGAGCTGAAAGACGAGGCTGGAAATCCTTCAATATTGAATAAATTGGCATCAAAATAATTTTTCCAACCATATCTGACATTTATTGATTTTTTAACGCTCACTGAATGGAGCTGTACTTTGTTATTTTTGATTAGAGCATTGGCAGGATAAAAAACACCATCGCGTTTAAACACATCAAAAAAGATATAGCAATTTATAATTTTTACAAAAACTACATAAATAAATAGTGGATTAGATATTTCTGAAAATAGCAACCATTAAATAATCAATTATTCTTAGGTTGGGAGTGAATTGTTTTAGGTTCAAACCATTCCTTCGCATTTTCAAATTGTCTTCCCAATCCCATGGGTTTCACCCTGGCTGAGGATATACGATGCTTAATTACCGTTTTTAATGAATCCTTAATCCGGTAGTAATTGTTATTGTCTGCCAAATTTTGGAGTTCGGCTTTATCATGTTTGTGATCGTATAGTTCATAACCCATCGTACCGTCCTCGCCCCATTGAGTAAATCGATAACGGTCTGTTTTTATAGAGTAACCCTGAACTTTGGATTTGCCACCAGTGTTAACTCCTAGTTCCGTAAGTGCACTAGCTCTCACCCTTGCATTTGAATCCTTAAGCAGTGGAGCAAAACTCTTTCCAGAAACAAATTCTGGGGTATCCATTTCAAGGATTTCCATAAGCGTGGGGTAGATATCAACCAATTCAACAGGGGCATCCATTATTTTTTCATTTTTATTGATCCCCGGCCCTGAAACAATCAATGGAACTCTAGTGGCGTTTTCAAAAAGAGTACGTTTTTGCCAATGACCGTGTTCACCAAGGTGGTATCCATGATCTGAGGTAAAAACGACAATGGTATTTTTATCTAAACCTGAGGCTTTTAGTTTATCCAGCACCCTCCCCACTTGAGCATCAACAAAGCTATTTGTAGCATAATAGGCTTCCTTGATCGTTCGGGCTAAACCTTCTTTAAGATTATTTTGAGCTTTTTTCTCGCGAATAGATACAGCTGCGGGTTTAGGAAGAGTTTTTAAATAGGAATCTGAGCTCACAGGAATTTCCATTTCGTTGGTCTCATGGAGATCGTAATATTTTTTGGGAGCAACATAAGGGGTATGGGGTCTGTAGAGTCCAAAAGCCAGAAAAAAATGCTCACCACTCTTGGCAAAACGGTCCAAAAACTTGATGGTTTCTGTGGCTCCAATTCCGTCGGTTTGTTCTTCATCTTTGCCATCTGCAGCCAGCCAACTGAGGGTACCTCCATAGGACTTTGGTTTAAGGGTGTTGATTTTGTACTCTTCAATTTTATCCCTACCATAGGGGTTAACGGTTTGATCCCAACTGTAGTTATCATCATGACCGGCAGTACCAATATCTCTAGGGTTGTGGTAGTGAAAAATTTTGCCAACTCTGACGGAATGATAGTTTTCCTGCCTGAATTTTTGTCCTAAAGTAACCACATCTGGAATCGCCTGTCTTAAATACACTCTAAGAGATTTTATTTTGGTTTGATCCGCATACATCCCAGTCATAAAAGAAGCCCGAGATGGAGCGCACCAAGGATATTGATTATGGGCATTGCCAAAAAGTACGCCTCTTTCCGACAGTTTATCAATGTTTGGGGTTATGGCTTTGGTATTACCATAGGCCCCTATATCGCAGTTTAAATCATCAGCGACAATGAATAAAACATTAAGCTTTGGTTTTTTGGGATTGGAATTCGAACCCATAAGAATCATACTGACCAATACCCATAAAAGAGATCTGAATTTCATACTATTTTTTGTTTATATTTTAATTAAAAAGGTCCTTGATTGTTTATTTGAGTGGCGTTTTTTGATGCCCCCGGAAACTCCCCTCTTTTGCCGTGATGAGAAGTCTTTAGTGAATTGGGTGCTTTGACTGGCCCGGGTCTTTTTTCATACCAATCTTTAGTTATTTTATCCGGTTGTGAATCTCCCGTTTCTATTTTCCACTTTTCAAGAATGGATTCCAAATGCTGAATTGCCTCCTGATAACTTTTTTCTCCAATCAAATTATCTCTCTGAAAGAAATCTTTCTCCATATCATAAAATTCTCTCTTTGATCTGGGAGTGAGGAAGATCTCTTTTTGGATTTCAGAAATTTCTCCCGCATGAAGTTGGGCCAGAAGACTAGCGAAGGAATCGCTATTAATGGCATCCAATGGTCCTCTTTGAGCAAATTGATTTCTGTTGTTTTCAATGTACATGAAATCTTTACTTCTTACCATTCGCTCATGAGCCTCATAGTCGTGCCAGTTGTGTTCTGCAAAAACATAATTTCTGAAAGGGGTGTCTGGGTTATCCAATACTTTTTTAAAGCTTTTGCCTTGATAATTTTTACCTATTTCTAAATCGGCATACTCAAGTATTGTCGGAGCAATATCTATAGCACTAATTAAGCTTGAGGTTTCGCCCGATATCTTATTTTTTTTATAGGTCAAAATAAATGGTGTCTTCACACCTTGATCATTGAGGCGTGTTTTACTATGAGGAAAGGGCCTACCATTGTCTGCCATCACTATGATGACTGTATTCTCATAAACCTTTTGTTTTTTAAGTGTCGCTACCACTTCACCAATGTAATGATCGAATCTTCTAATTTCGTCATAATAATTACCCAAATCCTGTTTTGTAAGATAATCATTAACCAAATATTCGGGTGGAGTCAAACCCTCGGGGTCATGGGTTCCAGAAAAGTTGTTTTCACCCCATGACCTATGGGCATCAATTGAAGCATACCACATAAAAAAGGGTTTATCTTTAGGTCTATCCTCTAAGGTTTTCACCCACTGCTGCTCTCCTCCAAGGCCATTTAGTTTTTTATCTTCAATAATTAAATTAAAGCCTCTTCTGGCGTAGGCGCCCATATGAAATTTTCCGGATAAGGCAGTATAGTATCCCCCCTCCTTCAATGCTTCGGCCACTGTTCTCATTTCCAAAGGCGGCTGACTATGAAGCTCGGGAGCCCCGGTATTGTGGGGGTATCTTCCGGTAATAATCGAATTTCTACTGGGACTGCAAGAACTAGTTGTCAAATACATATTTTTAAAAACCAACCCATCTGAGGACAAACTTTTAATGTTTGGTGTTTTTACATATTCATTTCCATAAACACTCAAATCATCCCAACTTACATCATCTGCTATAAATACAATAAAATTTGGCTTGTTTTCAGTTTTTTGACTTTTTTTGCATTGGGTCAATGCAATCAAAATTATCAATCCTAAAACGTAAATACTATTTAATCTCATATTTCTAACGCTATAATTACTACGATATAAATAAGTAAAACCCTATGAATATATTCAAATTCATCAAAATTTAAAATACAAAACCCCCAGTTTATTTAATACTAGGGGTTAAAGTTAGTTTAAACAGATTAAACCAATAAAGTAC
>CESO01103341.1_pt1 | contig 35882 bp, 20 predicted proteins | sample 356341 | NCBI WGS metagenome assembly CESO01 (sample SAMEA2621812, study PRJEB7988) | marine metagenome | biome: marine biome (ENVO:00000447); feature: deep chlorophyll maximum layer (ENVO:xxxxxxxx); material: "saline water (ENVO:00002010), including plankton (ENVO:xxxxxxxx)" | depth 35 m | reverse complement strand
CTAGGTCAGGGTTGGAAGTCGTCTAGTTTCCAAATCTCCAGAGATTAGTTTTGGATCTTACAATCACCGATCCGTCAAAAATAATCGGGGAAGCGAACACCGGCTCATCAAACTCGTTTACTGCGATCGCCTCAGCCCCTTTGTTTGAGACTTCATGAACGAAACCCTGACCTTCTTCTGAAAACGCGAATAGACGACTGCCTACTAGCGTCAAGGATGCTGAAATTTTTCTCTTATAGCTATCCCGCCACAATCGCTCACCAGTTTTCCTGCTAAGACAGCTAAGTCGCCCCGTGTCATCGGTGATAAAGATCTCATCTCCAGAAATCACAAATGAAGGGGTCGTTGGAATATCCTTAGTGGCTTCCCATTCCACATGGGTATCAGTAATCTCTCCTTTTGCTCCCTCCAATCGGATCGCAAGTAACTTGGCCTTCATAAAGCCAGTCGCTAAATAGATGCTACCATCTTGGTGAACGGGGCGAGGCACAAGCGAGAATCCCTCCCCATAATCAACCCACCAAATCAATTTGCCATCTTTGGGCCGATAGCCACCCGCCATCCCGCTACCTTGACTTACAACCACTTTCTCCCCATCTGATTCAACGAGCAATGGTGTGCCAAAGGAGAATTTCCGTCTGACATCCTGCTTTCGGTTTACTTCCCACTTAAGTTTTCCAGTCGCCGCATCAAGTCCCCGAAGGAGTCCCTCCTTTTCACCATCTGCACTAAATATCAAAACATCATCGACCAAAATAGGGCTTCCTCCATTTCCGTGCATCGCGGGGTAGGTTTCATGATAACGCCACTGCACTTTGCCGTCTTTTAATGATAACGCGGCGGTTCCCATATGTCCAAAATGAGCGTAGACCATACCCTTAGCAATTAACGGAGAGCTACTCGCGAGACTATTCTTGGCATGAATACTACCCGCCTCTTCTTCGCTCGGCTCGAATAGTTTTTGATTCCAAACGATCTGACCTGTTTCAGCGTCCAATGCAATCGTCCGCAGCTCAATTTCCTCAGTTTCCACCGCTGTTGTCACGACAATCAAGCCGCCACTCATTACTGGTGATGACCATCCGGTCCCCGGGATCTTAGTTTTCCAAACCAAATTCTCGTCCCCCATCTTTGAAGGGACATCCGTTGCTTTTACCACCCCCTGAGCATTTGGTCCGCGAAATTCTGGCCATTCTGCGGCCTCAATTGGAGCCAACAAAAAGATCGTGAGGAAATATACTCTCAGAGTCATGCAATAGATCTTGTCTTGCACCCTGTGAAACCCAAGCAGTTTTATGCCTCAAATAAACCGGCAACGGTCAGTCGAATTTATTCTACTAACATCGATATGCGAACGGTTTTTTGGTCCAGATTCGTAATGAGGATCAATCACTAAGAGAGGTCAGCAACTTTTCGTGAATCCCTCCAAACCCACCATTACTTAAAATAGCGATGACATCGCCACTTTGCGCGAGGGAGGAAACATGTTCCACGATCTCTTCAACCTCCCCCAGATGCCAAGAATGGGCTCCTGCACTTGAAATGTCAGCAACTAGTTTGTCTGGATCGAGCCTTTCATTTTCGGCAACCTTTTCAGGATGGGGTATCGAAGGAATGACAACGCAATCCGCTTTTTTAAGGGCCATCGCCAAGTCGTCCTGGAAGATGTTCCGGCGTGTTGTGTTTGACCGGGGCTCAAAAACGACCCAGAGACGTCGCGATGGGTATTTTTGACGAAGGCCATCAATCGCCAACCCGATCGCAGTGGGATGGTGTGCGAAATCATCAACAACTGTGATTCCGCGCACTTCACCACGCTCTTGCTGCCGTCGAGCGATCCCCTCAAAAGACAATAACCCCCTCCTAATCTCTTCTGGCTCAAGCCCGGCGAATCTAGCCGAGCAAACCGCCATTGCGGCGTTTCTCACGTTGAATTCACCCACCATTGGAACTTCATAGGCTTCACCCTCAATGACAAAACAACTTCCGGTCGGGAGGTATTCAACATTACTAATTTTAAGGTCACAAGATTCGCCAAAGCCCACCTTTCTTGTTGGACATGGCGATTCCTTAGCGGCAATGAGACAGTTGGCATCATCGCCATTAATAAGTGCTAAACCGTTTCGGGGCACGATCTTCAAGAGCCTAGAAAAGGTTAGGATGATTTCATCTAAATTATTGTAAATATCGGCATGGTCGAACTCGATGTTATTCATTACCACCAACTCCGGGAGGTAATGAAGAAATTTGGACCTTTTGTCGAAAAACGCGGTGTCATATTCGTCCCCCTCCATCACCATGAAATCTGAGTCAGTAAACCTCGCTCCCTGGCCAAAATTGGCCGGAATTCCACCGATCATAAACCCCGGTTTCTTGCCGGCAGATTCAAAGAGCCAAGCAAGGATCGAGCTAGTCGTTGTCTTGCCGTGAGTTCCACTCACTACGTAATTACGTTGCCCGCGAAGGAAGTATTCTTTCAAAACTTCTGGCAATGACAGATACCGAAGGCGCCGATCAAGGATGGCCTCCGCTTCATTGTTCCCGCGACTGATAGCGTTGCCAATTACGACAGTCGTCGTTTCGTCAGGAATATTGCTAGCCTGGTAGCCTTCCATAATTTGCACCCCTTTGTTTTGAAGGAACGTCGACATAGGAGGGTAGACGGATTGGTCAGATCCTGTGACAGTAAAACCTTTTTCGATCATGCCGGCAGCCACTGAACCCATGGCTGTTCCGCAAACCCCGACAAAGTGAAATTGTTCTCTGCTCATCGCTTCGCAATTTAAAAACCTGGTGCTGCAACTCGTCCCTGCTGGCCTTCTTCGAGGCGCTCCTGAAGAATCCGGTCCGCTACCTCTTTCACCATCTCTTCGAGAAGGAGACGTAAGTGACTCCCCTTCCGGTAGTCTGCCGGCGCAATATGCTTAACCCGGTCAGCATGATTACAAAGCTGGAAACACTTCCTAAAACTTCGCCCAGTTTGATCGTTTGGATTATAAACTGCAATCGCGTGCCCCCCGTTTTTCTTCATCACGGTGAAACATGGGACATCGGTAGGCCCATCCCCCACATAAATCATATTCTCAAAAGGAATAGGTCGGGCTTCGGTCGGCATGTGATCGTTCACATCATCGTCACGACCCAGCATCCCTTTGTTAATCCGGAAAAGATATTGAGTTTTCGTTGTGTGAGAAATAGTCCGCTTGGGAAAGCTGATACGTCCCTGCTCGTCTTCCCCAAACTCACATCCGAAAATCGCTTTCACCTTTCCAGCAAGCGAGCATCCATCGAGTAAGGCCTGGAGACCAGATGAAACAATGTAGTGTTCCACCTTAATTCCCGCAGTTTCATGCTCTGGCTGAAGGCAAAATTCCCGTATCTCCTCAAAAACAGTTTCGACTCCTGGGTAGTAACTTAGCCCCTTTCCCAGCTGAGTGAGATCGTTGTTACTGACATTATCCATCCCTAGGTAATCGAGGAGACATTTCATATAGGCCAATTCACCATCCCAGAGCTGTTCCTTCACAAGAACATTGCACTTGCGCCAGAACTGTTCGGGGTCGATTCCAAACTTAGGGAACAGGACATCATCCTGCATGTAACTGGGGCTAAGTGTCTGATCATAATCATAAACCAGCGCGATAGTATTCTGCGGAACCGACATCGGACGACGACAATGCCTTCAATAGACAAGACTGTCAAAATCCAAGATATCTCGAAAGAAGGACCTTAAAAAATTGCGGCTCAGGCCTTTTTCTTACCAATCTTCTGTCCTCCCGCTACTTAAGAGTCTTTTTCTATCTTTCTTGCTAGATTGTATTTCACCTTCGCTTTTCTTTTTGGCGACGGAGCATCGATTCCAGCGCGCTGTTTCAACTCCTTAATCTGATCCCTAAGATGCGCGGCCTTCTCGAACTCGAGCTTAGCTGAGGCCTTCTGCATTTCATCCTCCATCTCGCGAATGACTTCGACTGCATTGAAGATCATTTCATCTTCTGCGACTAGCGCCGTATTGACCTCCTTGGCCGCTTGATGACTCGCTTCACGATCATGCAGACTCTTCTGGACTGCACGCTTAACGCTCTTCGGAGTGATTCCATGTTTCTCATTATGGTCCCTTTGAATTCTTCGTCGATGTTCGGTAACATCAAGAAGGCACTGAATCGAATCAGTCACTATGTCGCAGAAAAGGATACATTCACCGTTAATATGCCGGGCCGCCCGACCGGCCGTTTGAATCAAGCTTGTCTCGTTTCGAAGAAATCCTTCCTTGTCAGCATCTAGTATGCAGACCAAAGAAACTTCAGGAAGGTCGAGCCCCTCACGAAGAAGATTAATACCAACTAGAATATCAAACTCTGCAGCTCGGAGAGCACGGAGGATCTCAACCCGCTCAATTGCATCAACATCGGCATGAATATAGCGCACCTTTAAATCAACCCCCTGAAGGTATTCGGTTAAATCTTCTGCTGTTTTTTTTGTAAGAGTTGTAATGAGAACCCTTTCGTTTTTCTCTACCCGTTGTTGGCATAGCTCAATAGTCTCGTCGATCTGGGACTTCAATGGGCGCATCGTCAAAATAGGATCTAATAATCCGGTCGGCCGAATGATCTGCTCTACAATTAGTTGTCCACCACTACGAGAAACATCAAAATCCTCTACCTCCTCGTTTGCGCCACTCGCCTTGATGGTAAGGCGCTTAAAAAAGGTGGGATCAAAATCACTCTCATTCCTCGATTTTATAGGAATAAATTTTGGATTGTCGGGTCTAGAATTCACGATTTCGAAAGGTCCCGGCGTCGCACTTACGTAAAGCCGACGCTTTGTCATCTTCATATATTCATCGAAACGCAGGGGCCGATTGTCCATCGCGCTAGGTAATCGGAAACCATGATCAACCAATACTGATTTACGGCTTTTATCCCCTTCGAACATCCCTCGAACCTGTGGAAGAGTTGCATGACTTTCGTCTGCGAGAAGGAGGTAATCATCTGGGAAGAAATCAAGCAAGGTATAGGGTCTCTCTCCAGGTTTGCGTCCAGTGATATGTCGTGAGTAGTTCTCGATTCCTTGGCAAAATCCCATCTCTTGCATCATCTCAAGGTCATATTCCGTTCGCATGCGAATGCGTTGGGCCTCGATAAGCTTGCCATTCTTTTCGAACCAAGCGATTCGATCATCGAGCTCTTGTCGAATCGCAACCATTGCGCCTTTGAGCTTCTCCTTCGAACTTACAAACTGCTTAGCCGGATAAAAAACGTAGTGAGTCACCTCATCGATAACGCGCCCACTTCGAGTGTCGATCGAAGTGATACGATCAATTTCATCACCAAAAAACTCAATTCGAATCGCAGTTTCCTCCAAATAGGCTGGTCTCACTTCGACGACATCACCCCGAACTCGAAAGTGGCCCCGTTCAAAGGAAATGTCGTTCCGTTCAAAAAGAAGATTCACAAGTTCAGTCAAAAATTCATCGCGGCCAATTTCCTCCCCCTGACGAATCCCGAACATCATCTCCTTGTAGTCTTCCGGATTTCCTAGGCCATAGATGCAACTTACACTCGCCACAACGATCACATCGTCGCGGGTGATCAGTGATCCCATTGTGCTTAAACGGAGCCTTTCGATTTCCTCATTAATCGATGAATCCTTCTCAATGTAGGTATCCGAGCGTGGTATATAGGCCTCCGGCTGATAGTAGTCGAAATACGAGACGAAATACTCAACAGCATTCTCAGGGAAAAAGGCTTTAAATTCTGAGTAAAGCTGAGCCGCAAGAGTCTTATTATGACTCATGATAAGAGTAGGCTTTTGAATTTTATTAATGACGTTTGCCATCGTAAATGTCTTACCCGAGCCAGTAACTCCACGAAGGGTTTGATGGCGGTTGCCGGATTCAATCGATTTCACCAACTTGGCGATTGCTTGTTCTTGGTCCCCCTTGGGGGCAAATTCACTGACGAGGCTGAAATCCACGGCCTTAAGCTATGAGATCTTTGCCTCTTGTCCAATCCTTCAAAAGGTGCGAACTTCAAGGGGCTGATGGTATCGTTGACGAAATTATTAGGATATTTGCTCTTAGCTGGAATTATTTCGGCCCGGGCGGAGTTTTCACCCGTTATCCAGATTGGGAACAATGATGATTCAAGTTTGGAATTCTCTAGAGAAAATGGGATCGAAGATTCCTCGCCCGGAGCCGCGACCGTTCTAGACGACCATTATTATCTTGCTGGGACTTACCCAGCTCCAATCGGTACCCTCACCAAAAAGGAGGACGTCACAAATTTTGAAAGATCTTTGACTTCCTCCGATCCGCGCAACGTTATTCATTTCAATTTAACCTCATCACAAGCCACCAGCACTGGGCTTATGAAGATTGAACTCGATTTCATCTGGAGTGGCATTTCACTTCATGAGGAAAATGATCATCCTGGAAATATTGTAGCGGTTAGCATAAATGGAAAAGCAGCTTCCCTTACCAGTGAGGTATTCCGAAATAACGCCCTAGTGGTGGGCGAATTCGCTACGGCGGGTCTCGATCTCTCGGTAGGCGCTAACACCCTAGAAATCCGCAGAATTAGCAATACTCCTCGATCGTGGGTAGCGATTGATCAACTGTCTGTCGCGCTCGATCCTACGGCACTTAGTGACGTGGATTCAGATGAACTTCCGCTCTACTGGGAGAGATTCTATCAATTATCAGACTCAGATCCTTCCGATGCCTTAATAGACCTTGATGGCGACACTTTGACTAATCTAGATGAGTTTAAAGCCAAAACGAATCCCCGCCTTTCAGATACCGATGGAGACGGGCTAAAAGATCAGGATGAGATTGAAAGTGATCCGCTCGATAAAGATTCAGATAATGACGGACTCCTCGATGGAGAAGAGACAAACTCTAGTCCAGTGTTGATAGATACCGATGGGGATGGAGCTTCTGATGCGTGGGAAATAAAGACAGGGTATGAGCCTAATAATAACGAAAGCACTCCTCCAAAATGGGCGGGAGCTATCGGGATTAATTTCCGGTCGGAGAGCCGCCCAGACGAAGGGATTTGGCCAACGACCTACCCGAATGGATTAATCCCCCAACCGAATTGGAATCAAACAGAATTACTTAAAAGCAATAATTATCAGGGGAATGGAATGCGCACAGGAGACACCAGTCAAATTATTAGCCCCATAACAGGTGTGATCGTAGATTCAGCCGGAAATGCGACCACAACAAATGTTTCCTTTCGTTTTAATGGAACTAAAACCAGCAGAGCCAATGATACGAGAGCAGCCAATCTTTTGAATGGTTACCTTTCCGCCAGCTCAGATTCCCCCGCAGTGCTGGAGATAAAGAATATTCCCCCATCCTTTGTCACTTATGATGTCTACGTCTATCTTTCAGCCTACAATTTGGGGCCAGTTAGCACTCTAAAGCGGGATGAGCTTTTTCAAGAAAGTGCTTTGGTCAGACCGCTAGGAGTGGGTGGCGAATTAGACTTTATCGTGTATCGCCCATCCTCCGGCCCCGTGGCTCCACTCGCTAATGTTGTTCACTATGAAGGTCTAACGGGGCGCTCGGTTTCATTTGAAAGCTTTCGGACATCAGGCAATAATTCTGGAATAGCAGGGATCCAAATCATCAACACTAGTGGAGATATTGACTCCGACGGTCTTCCCGATTGGTGGGAGATTCTTTACCGTTCAGATACCACGGTAAATGACGATCCAGATGGTGATTCGTTAAATTGGCTGGATGAGTTTGAGGCCGGAAGCCATCCGTGGAAAGCGGATACTGATGATGATGGTCTCGATGATGCCGCAGAAGCGGTAGCGGGCAGTAATCCTAACTTAAGAGATACTGATGAGGATGGACTTTCTGACTTTGATGAGCTCAACCATCCTTTTCGCAGTGACCCAACTCTTGCAGACACAGATAATGATGGGGTGAATGATGGCCAGGAAAGATTAAGTTTTTCTGATCCAAAGAGTAACAGCTTTTCCTCGCTACCTGTTCCCGTATTTGTCAGCGCAACCGAAGTCCTATGGGAGATAACTGACCTTCAATTTATGAATGACCACGGTAGCGGAGTAAGAAGCTATGGAAACGGACCAAATCGGGGCTTCATTGATTGGAAAGTCGACAATCTTACAGCTGGAGTGGCCAGCGCACTCAGAATGAGACTATTTCGGCAAAATAAAAAAATTGTTTTTTACGTCAATTCGCGACTTCAAGGGAGCTTTATTCGAAACGGAAAAAACTTACAATACGCTGATTACCAAAAAGATCTCACCAAGTCCCTAGGTTTCACGGGATTTGGATCCTGCGACACCTCTGACCCACTCACCTTTCGATTCCATGCCGCTAGAGGCACAAGTGAAAGTAAGGATTGGAAGGTTAGTTTTTCCATCCTTAATCAAAAACTTGGAACTACTGTCGCAGCGCATGATTTTATTGGATGCGAAGCTGTGCCTTCTTTGATTGATGGGTCAGCGGTCTGGGGGATCGGAGACGATCCAGGAAGTTCAAGGATAGATTTTAGTCAGGGATTACAACTCTTCCGTTCATCAACTCCGGTCGAACGCCTTAATGGACTCTCTCACTGCGCGGATGCGGACAATGACGGAATGAATGACTTATTTGAGAGAACCCATGGACTCGCCCCTGATAACCCTTCTGATGCTTTAGCAGACGAAGACTCCGACGGTCTTTCAAATCTACTCGAATCAATTTTGGGATCCAATCCGTTGCAAACAGACAGTGATGGCGATGGTTTTAGTGATTCCCTAGAAACAAACCAATTCACAGATCCAAATTCAGCTGATTCAATTCCACCACTTTATCGGCAGGAGAATATTGGACGCTCGGACTTGAATAACAATGGAATGTCGGACCTTTGGGAGGCAAGATTTGGAGCAGGAAATCTAAAACCAATCGACGATGAAGACGGAGACGGACTCACTAACGAAGAAGAGGCTAAAATGGGCACCAACCCTTTTGACCCTAAATCAAACTTTCGGGTCATCGCTGAAAATTCCGAAATAGCTAATTCAATCAATATCCGCTTCCCAAGACTTCCCCTAAAATTACAACGAATACATTCATCCAATGACCTCCAAAGCTTCGTGCGCTCTCGCCCCGAGCTCACCATTGATGGAGAGGAGTTCAGCGTCTCCTTCCCCATAGGTTCCCCTCGCGAATTCTTTCGTGTATCTGTCTCGGATCGTGATCTCGACTCAGACGGCCTGAGTGACTGGGAGGAAAATGTTTTAGGGTCTAAATCATCCGCACCAGATTCACTTGGGCGAGCGGTATCCTACGATAAGAATGGTGATGGTAATCCAGATGGCTTAATCCCTGGTGACCAGGCGGTTTTTTTAGAAAGATTTGCCAACCGAGAATCTTTTGCAACCGGTCTTACTGTTACGACTCCCACACGAACTGAAGCTTCTCGTCTTTTACTTCAAGGTTCATTTGGGCCAACTATGCGCGAGATTGAAAATGTCCGAAAGCAAGGTATTGAAGGCTGGATCGACGATCAAATCGACACCCAACCAGCGACCTACCATGAGATTTATATTAAAGAGATTGAGAATGACCTAAATGGTGCCCGAGTCGATAAGACTTACCGCACAAATAATGATATACGGATTGAGGATGAAAACCTCCAAACAGCTTTTGCTCGCGCTGCAATTTCGGGATCTGATCAACTCCGACAGAGGGTTGCTTTTGCATTATCTCAGATACTTGTGATCTCACGCCAAGATGGAAATATTGACCAAAACGTTCGTAGCCTTGCTCGCTATTATGACAGGCTCGTTGAACATGCTTTTGGCAACTACTATGACCTTCTTATGGGGGTGACCCTTGACGCAAACATGGGACGCTATCTTTCTCATGTTGGCAATCTGCCACCCGATCCTACCCTCAATCGTTACCCTGATGAGAATTACGCAAGAGAAGTCATGCAATTGTTTACGATTGGACTCTGGGAGCTCAACCAAGATGGTTCGTATAAGCTAGACAGCAAAGGTGATCAAATCCCTACCTACGAAAATGACCAGGTCACCGAGCTTGCACGGGTGATGACAGGCCTATGGTTCGCTAACAACGAATGGGGTGTTCAGACTAAGCAGGATCATGAGCACCTCGTCTCTATGGAGCTCTTCCCTGCCAAACATGACTTTGGCGAGAAAAGGTTGCTCAATGGTTTTATCATACCCGCCAGAGCTCCAAACAAAGAAAATGGTATGCAGGATATTCGTGATGCTGTTAGGCATCTTTTTGAGCATCCAAATTGTGCTCCCTTCATTTCACGTTCACTGATCCAATTCCTTGTGACCAGTAATCCAACGCCATCCTATGTGGAGCGGGTCTCCTCGATCTTTGTCAATAATGGAAAAGGGGTCAGGGGTGACCTTGGCACGGTAGTAAAGGCGATTTTAATGGATGCAGAGGCTCGTGATCCGGCTGTTGCTACTTCACCTAGGTTCGGGCTTTTCCGTGAGCCTGTGATCCGCACAATGCATCTCGCAAAGCTTACCAAAATGAACCGGTCTGGTAATGTCGTCTGGTGGGATTATGGAAACTACTTTGACGACACTCTCCAAATGCCGATGAACTCGCCAACGGTATTTAATTTTTACCGGCCAGACTACTCGCCACCCGGCAGTCTTAATATCGCGAGACTAGATGGTCCGGCTTTTGAAATTGCTAATTCCTACACCCTGATATCAGCGCCTAATCGGCTTTGGGAGATAGCTGACCGAGGCTTTAGAATCGGTGGTCGTTACCATTTCGCTCCTAGTTACGGAGATTTCATGCCTTACCTTGAAGACTCTGATGCTCTCCTCGACTACCTCAACATTGTTGTTTGTGCAGGAGGCATGAGTGCTCAAACCAGATCGATCATTAAATCTAACCTTGCTAAGACTGATATTTCCGACTCTGTCGAGAAAGCTCGCCTAGCAGTTTACTTGGTTTTGATGTCGCCCGAGGGAGCTGTGCAACGCTAGGCTTATAGATACCGAAATGTCTTCTCTTGAAAAATTCTCTCGTCGTTCCTTCCTAGGGGAAAGCGCCTGTGCAGCTCTTGGATCAACCTCTATTATGTCCTCTCTTCTGAGTCTCAAGATGGCTAATAATGCGGTTGCCGCAGATCTCCCAACTGATTCAGAAGACCGCAAAACACTCGTTTGTCTCTATCTCCACGGTGGTATTGATTCATATAACGTTCTCATACCTAGAGACACTGAGCGATATGCTGACTACGCAACAACTCGCACCAATCTCGCTCTACCTCGAGAGTCTCTATTACCTCTAAGACAGAGCGATAATGGCAATGGTGAAGATTACGCGATCCACCCCGCTATGGGCGGGCTGCAAGAACTGTTCAACGGAACTGGAGCAGTCGAGGGCCCCCGTCGGCTTTCCTTTATCTCAAATATCGGAACACTCATTGAACCGATGACGAAGAGCGAATACAAAAATCGCCTTAAACCCCGTCCCCGTGGTCTCTTTTCCCACAGCGACCAAGCCGAGCAGTGGCAGACCTCATTACCACAGGGTGACGTTGACTTAACTGGATGGGCTGGACGCGTCGCTGATATCCTGCACGATCAATCAAATGGGGGCTCAAAGACTTCAATGAGCATCTCACTCGCCGGTAACAATATGTTTCAAGTGGGTAGAAATACCCAGCAATTTGTAATGACAAGTCGGGGCGCTTTGACTTTCTCCCAAAATAGTGGAACTAACCATCCCACTGCTCTTAAAAATCTCGCGCTCCGGTCGATGATGGAGCAGAATTACGCTAATTTGATGGAAAAAGCCTTTGCCGAACTCACGGACAAGAGCATCGATCAACAAGAGTTTATACAAGGTGAATTTGACGCTCTTAAGGAAGATTTTTCTGGGGTTGTTTTCCCAGATTCCGGGATTGGACGTAACCTTTTAGCCACGCTCAAGACTATTGCGCTCCGCGCCAAACTTGGATTGAGACGACAGACCATTTTCGTTTCCCGTGGAGGGTGGGATCACCACAGCTCGCTCATTCAACCTCAGCAAGAACTTCTCGGTGAGCTTACTCCGGCCCTTGCCGCATTCCAAAAGGGGCTTGAAAATTGTGGGCTCGCTGATTCTGTGATTACGTTTTCGGCGTCGGATTTTGCCCGTACTCTTCGTTCAAATGGCTCGGGGTCGGACCATGCTTGGGGTGGTAATCAATTTGTTATGGGAGGTCCTGTTGGTGGCGGGCAAGTCCTAGGCCAATACCCTAGCCTCGCCTTTGATTCGCCGGATGACGTTGGTCGTGGCGGACGAATTCTTCCAACAACTTCGGTCGACGCTCTTGTCGCAGAATTACTCCTTTGGTTTGGGCTGGAGGGACGTTCAAACTTTGAACAAATTCTTCCGAATCTTAGTAATTTTTATGATATTAGGGATGCCAAACCCCACGATCCCTCGACTTTACCGATTGGCTTCTTGAAACCCGATGCCTTTTAAATGAAAGCAAAGTCCTTCGGAGCTTGTCTGGCCCTCTTCATTCTTGGCGTATTGATTAGCCGAAGAGGATCTGAACCTAAAACAATGGGTGGCACTCCAGAAACAAATGACTATCCCGTCTTCTCAGAAGAGCCCCCTGATTCAGTTCTCTCGGACACCATGCTGGCGGGATATGCCGGGGAAACTACCTCGGCTACTGAAGATCTCGAAATGATTGCCCGTTATATCGATAGTGTTTTTCTCTTGGTCAAAGACCGGGATACTGCGGACTATTCCACCAATGAAGATCTTGTCCTTTTTCTTCACGGGAGTAATTCGCACCGTTTACCTTTCCTGGCCAAGAATGCTAAAGCTTTAAACGGGACTGGGCAAATAGTAGATCGCTGGGATTCACCCCTAATTCTCCACCCAATTTCCCGAAAACTCCTGGAACTTCGATCAGCTGGGCCAGACAAGATTCCTTATACCGACGACGACCTTTTATGGCCGGATCGAGAAAAGCCCCCCGCTCCACATGAAGTTTTTCAACAAAGACTCGATCGATGAACCGAGATTACATTTCCAGCATCATCCGAGTTGGATTTTCTAGGCAATCCTTTATCCGGATCAAGAAGCTCACCGCTTCTTTTCCGTCAACAAGACGATGATCATAACTCAAGGCAAGATACATCATTGGCCGAATCTCTACTTTGCCGTTCACCGCCATGGGGCGCTGCTGAATGGTGTGCATACCAAGAATACCACTCTGGGGCGGATTCAGGATAGGAGTGCTTAACAGCGAACCATAGACACCTCCGTTAGAAATCGTAAAGACGCCTCCGGAGAGATCTGAGAGTTCAATTTTTCCCTCCTTTGACCGGAGAGAGTAATCAATAATATCTTTCTCGATTTGCGCAAAAGACTTTTGATCGCAGTCCCTAACGACAGGAACGATCAAACCCTTCTCGGTTCCAATCGCGATCCCAATGTCATGAAAATGATTCTCGATAATGTGGTCGTCCTCGATGCGTGCATTAATGGTAGGGATATCTTTGAGGGCTTGAACAACCGCCTTCGTAAAAAGAGACATGAAGCCAAGTTTCACACCGTGCTTAGCAACAAACTCCTCTTGAACCGATTTCCTCAACTTCATCACTTCAGTCATATCGACCTCGTTAAAAGTCGTAAGGATAGCAGCCGTCTGCTGGGCGTTCATCAAATGCTGGGCAATTTTACGTCGAAGAGGCGTCATTTTCCTGCGAGTCACCCTCTGTTCATCACCGCCAACGTCCGGATTCGAGATGTGTGTAGTAGGCAATGAGCTCTGCGTTACCGGCGATTCAACGCTGGTCAACCCGAGCGATGGGGCCTGAGTCGTTGATGAGATCGGCGCCGTAGAAATCTCAATAGATCCCAATTTCTCGCCAATCGAGACTTCAGTGCCTTCGGAGACTTCGATAGTAACGATTCCTGACACCTCTGCTTCCAACTCGCTCGAGACTTTGTCTGTGTCCAGTGAAACAAGGGACTGCCCTTTTTCTACATAATCATGATTAGATACTGCCCAAGCTGCTACGGTGGCTGATGTGATAGATTCACCGGCAGCAGGAACGATAATATCGATTTTTTCACCCTTAGATCCAAGCGTTTCCACTGGTGTTTTCTCCGTTGGAGATGGGGCCGGTTCTGAGACAGGAACGACCTCATCCGCGTCGGCTTCGTCGATCAAACCGATGACTGTCCCAATCTCGACTTCTTCGCCTTCGTGAATAGCGATGGAGATCTTTCCGGCAACTTCGGCCTCAAGCTCATTCGAAATCTTGTCAGTCTCAAGTGTGACAAGAACTTGCCCCTTTCCGACCCTAGCCCCATCGGCGATGTGCCATCTTGCAACAAGCGCGGAAACGACTGATTCTCCGACTGACGGGATTTTTATTTGGTAAGACATTGGTCTGTTAAACTGAAAAGGCTTCTTCGCAGAGCATCTTTTGCTCACGTTTATGGACGGCTTTGGAGCCAGTAGAGGGACTTGAAGCACGATCGCGGCCCGCATAACGAGCTCTCCGACCTGTCGCCTTCTTGAGTCGAGGCTGAATGTAACTCCAAGCTCCCATGTTTAAAGGTTCCTCTTGGCACCAGACAAACTTCTTCGCGGAACTGTATGGACTGATTGCCTGCTTAAGTGCCTCGATATGGAATGGGTATAGCTGCTCGATACGAACGATTGCAACATTCTTAATCCCATTCTCTTCCCGATAGGCGAGGATATCGTAATAGACCTTACCAGAGCAGAATATGACACGGGACACGTTCTCTGGCTTTTCGAACCCATAATTGTCAGGCAGCACCTCCTGAAATGAAGTATCGTCAAGGAAGTCTTCAACCTGCGAGACCGCTCGCGGATTAGTCAACAGACTCTTGGGAGTCATCACGATCAAGGGTTTTCGGGTCGGAGAATGTTTCTGGCGGCGTAGGGCGTGAAAATATTGAGCAGGTGTTGTGAAATTACCTACGATCATGTTTTTCTCGGCACATAGCTGCAAAAATCTCTCAAGTCTGGCGCTGGAATGTTCAGGGCCCATACCCTCATACCCATGAGGGAGAAGCATCACGAGCGAGCTTGGAGTTTGCCATTTTGACTCTGCAGAAGAAATAAATTGATCAATCAATACCTGAGCACCATTCGCAAAGTCACCGAATTGCGCCTCCCAAATAATTAACATTTTTGAGCAACCCAGAGTATAACCATAGTCAAATCCAAGCACAGCAGCTTCGGAAAGGAGACTATTGTAGACGCAGAACTTCTCCTGATCATCACTTAGGTTGCTCAGAGGAACGTAACGATCTCGTGTCTCGTAATCATACAAAACCGCGTGGCGCTGACTAAAGGTCCCTCGTCGGCAATCTTGACCTGAAAGCCTTACTGGAAAGCCTTCAGTTAACAAGCCACCAAAGGCGAGGGCCTCTGCAAAGGCCCAGTCGAACGGACCTCCATTTATCAAAGCATCGCCGCGGCGTGGCAGAAAGCGTTTTGCAAGCGTTGGGTGCAGCTGAAACCCTTCTGGAATCGTCGTAAGAACTTTGCCGATATGCTGAAGACGGTCTAGCGGAATCCCAGTTACAACGGGATCATGGGAATACGGCGGCTGTGTCTCAGCAGTGGAACCAGTATAAATATCAAGGTTCCCTTCCTGTTCATTTTTGCGCATCTCTTCGAGACCGGCGTCAAGCCCATTCCAGATTTCATCGTGAATTTCCTGCCCCTCTCCAATCGTGAGAACTGCAGAGGCAATCAACTCATCAAGATAAAGCTGACCAACGGTCTTGCGCCCTGATATCTTGCGATAGATGTGAGGTTGGGTGAATGCTGCTTGATCGGTCTCGTTATGGCCCTGACGACGATAGCAATACATGTCGATCACAACATCACGGCCCCAAATTTGGCGGAATTCGAGGGCGAATTCCGCAGCCCAAAGTAATTCTTCCGGGCGCTCACCATTTACGTGCAAAATAGGTGCTTCGATCATCTTGGCAACGTCGGTCGCATAAGCGGAAGAACGAGCATCCTCAGGCATAGTTGTGAATCCAATCTGATTATTCACGACCAAGTGAATTGTTCCACCAGTTCGGTAGCCACCGAGTTGCGAAAGATTTAGAACCTCAGCAACTGGCCCTTGGCCCGCAAAAGCGGCATCACCATGAATCAAAAGAGGAAGGACTACCTTCCGGTCAGTTTTCGCACCATCATCTCCAATCATACGTTGGCGGGCCCGGGCCTTTCCTTCGACAACTGGATTGACTGCTTCAAGATGGCTCGGGTTAGCAGCGAGACTTACGCGAACCTCACCATCTTCTAATTTGCGAACTTTTTCGTATCCAAGGTGGTATTTGACATCACCATCACCCGCAACGAGATCAGGAACATAATTTGGTGTAAACTCATAAAGGAGCGTGGAAATAGACTTCTTCACGAAATGAGCGAGGACGTTTAAACGTCCCCGGTGGGCCATCCCCATTTCTATTTCCTTGATCCCGGAAGAAGGGCAACCTTCCAGGATCCGGTTTAGAAGAATCAGGAGCCCTTCACTCCCTTCTAACGAGAACCTTTTCTCACCTAAGAATTTCTTACCAAGAAAACTTTCAAAAAGCTCGGATTCCATCAACCAACGAAGAGCCTTCTTGCTGTCGTCGTCGCTGATTTGTGGGGCATAAACCTTATCCTCGATCCTTCGCCGAATCCAATCACGGACCTGCGTATTATGGATGTGCATGAATTCGAAGCCAATCTTTCCTGAGTAGGTTCTTTTAAGCGAGTTTTCTAAATCGCTTAACTTAATTGTCTGCCCCTCCCTGAAAAACTGGGTCGCAGCTTCCCGGTCTAGGTCTTCAGAGTTGAAGCCAAATGCCTTCAACTCTAGACGTGGGTTTACGGGCCCAGAGTCTTGTAAGGGGTTAATATGAGCTTGAGTGTGGCCAAGTGTCCGATAATTGTAGACTAGGCTGACGATTTTCCCTCGGAACGAGAGTTGTTCCTCGGAAAGCGGCTGATCAAGACGAACTGAATCACCACCTACCAAAGGCTGCCCTTTGGGCCCACCTTTCCTAGGGACCGCTGACCCGAGTTCAAATCCCTCGAAAAAAGCAGCCCAATCCCCTTCAACGGAGCGCGGATCAGCGCTCCATTGTGCGTATTTTTGTTCCAAAAGTTCGGTATTTAGCCGGGGCGAGATATGAGAGGACATGTGTTATTGGGGAAGAACGTTTATCGCAATAGAATGACATTCATGCTTGGAACAGCTAAGACAATACCGTTAGGTAATCCGCACACCAGAAGGAGTCAACCCACACCACCGATTCTCTAAAAAAAAAACATGATCGAGATTTCAAATCTCAGTAAAAGCTATGGGCGCCACAAGGCCGTCGATCAAATTTCTTTCGAGGTCACTCGGGGAGAAATAGTCGGCTTTTTGGGGCCAAACGGCGCAGGAAAGTCAACCACCCTTAAAATGTTAACTGGCTTTTTGCCTCCGACATCAGGAGCAGCGCGGATTGCAGGTAAAGATATTTTCCGAGAATCCCTCGAAGTGCGGAAGCGAATTGGCTATATGCCTGAAAATGTGCCCTTATACACGGATATGAGGGTAAAGGAATACCTTCGATTCCGTGGAAGTCTTAAAGGACTTTCGAGGAGTCGGCTTCGCAAGCGCTTGTCCGAGGTCATGGAAACCTGCGGCCTGACTCATGTCCGCCGAAAAATGATCAAGACCCTTTCTAAGGGCTACCGTCAGCGAGTTGGACTTGCGGACGCGCTTATTCACGAGCCGGATTTGTTAATATTGGACGAGCCAACGAACGGCCTAGATCCAAACCAGATCCGGGCAATTCGTAGCCTAATCAAAAATCTTGGTGAAAAGCACACCATCCTAATTTCGACCCACATTTTAAGCGAAGTCGAAATGACCTGTAACAAGGTTGTGATTATCGATGAAGGTAAGATTAAGGCTGCGGATACACCGGAGAACCTTGTCAGCTCGATGCGAAGGGCTGGGCGAGTCACCGTCGAACTCAAAGCTCCAAGAAGCGAAGTCGAAGGAATCATGTTAGAATTCGAAGAGATCACCCGCGTGGTCGGTGAATCACTTCAAGGGGACTGGAATCGTTTCACTGTTTTTGCGGCACCAAAAACCGACACCCGCTTAAAGATTGCAAATCTTGCTACCGAGAAAAAGTGGCCCCTCCGTTCTCTGAGCCGCCGGATTGGCACGCTCGAAGAGGTTTTCATTGAACTCACCCGCAAAGATTAAGTCATCATTCTCATGCGTATTTTCCGGATTCTCTATTTTAAGGAATTAAAATCATATTTCCTCAGCCCCTTCGGTTGGCTCATTCTTTGCTTTGCAGCTCTTATGCAAGGCTTCGCTCTCACTGCTACCTTTAAGCAATTTTCGGATAATGCTATTCCTGAGAGCCTCGTTTTTGTCACCTTCACCTCCCCAATTTTTGGAATTTATTTTCTCTTTTTATTCCCAGTTCTTACCATGCGGTTGTTTTCCGAAGAGAATCGTTCAGGAACCATTGAGGGGCTCCTCACAGCTCCGGTCCATACGTGGCAGGTGATTTTATCTAAGTTTTCAGCTGCTTACACAACCTTCCTTTCTCTCTGGATTGTGGCGGTAGTTCACTTTTACCTTTTCACTGTTGTAACTGATGTGCCGCCTCCTTTCACCAATGGAGAATTAGCAGGTGCTATTACTGTAATTGCCTTGATGGGCATGCTCTTCACCGCCTTCGGGTGCCTAGCCTCAGCCCTGACCTCGAGTCAAATTATCGCCGGGGTAGTTTGCACCGCGATTCTCATTTTCCACATTTTTCTGGGGTTTATTCCCCTGCTATTTGGAGATCAGATTCCAGCGGCTCCTTTCTTTGAGTTCATCTCTTCCCAAAACCACCTCCGTGAATTTTCTCGGGGTCTTATCGATACCAGAACAATTGTCTTCTATTTATCAACAAGTGCTTTCTTCCTATTTCTCACCTTTCACCTCTTGGATTTCCGACGTTGGAAACCCTGATTTTTAGCAACTATGGCTGATACAGATTCCAATTTCGATATGGCTCCACCGCCCCAACCAGTAAAGCGGCTGGGGCTGGGGTTGCGTGCAATCCTCCAGGTGGTTTTCGCGCTTCTTTCGCTGGGCTTTATTTACTATCTCACGCTTACTTACCACACGCGATTCGATTTAACCCAGAACAACGACTTTACTCTTTCAGACGCAACTCGAAAACTTCTCGTCTCGTCGGGTGTGCAGGAACGGGAAATGCCAATTAAGATTATTGCAGCTCTCCGGAAAACCTCCCCTCACTACTCCCGTCTCCGATCGGTCGTCGGGGAATATGAACGGCTCTCCAACGGAAAAGTCAAACTAGAATACCTAGATCCGATCCGAGACAAAGACCGCGCCTTTGAGATTCAAAATAATTATGGCGATCTGCTGGCGGATAGGCTTTTTGAGGATGACATTTTCATTATCGACGCCCGACAGGGAGCAGCAGCTAGCTCAATCGAAGCGACCGAAGACGTGACTAGCCATTTGCGTTACCTCCCTGCAAGTTCGATGGTGATTAATCGGACGGATGCAAACAAACAAAGACGATTAGTTGGCTATCAAGATGAGGACCTACTCAGTTCGATGCTGCAATCTGCGATCGAGGGGAAACCTCGAATCATGTATCTTGTTGAAGACAAAAGCGACCTGGAGGTTACAGTTTCGGGATCACCTCTGCAGGTCATCAGTGAAGCTTTGCAAAAGCAAAATGTCCTTCTGCTTCCCCTGAGGATTTCTCAGGTCGATAAGATTCCCGACAATGCAGAGGGGCTTGTGATCGTGGCACCCGAGTATGATTTCGAGCCCAATGAAATTGATGTCCTTGAGAACTACTGGAAACGTCCTGCCTCATCAATCATGGCATACCTAAACCCGACTACCCGCCCTGTTAATTTGCGAGCCTTCCTGCGTAAAAATGGTGTGACTCCGCGGGACGATCGGATTATCCGAACTCGAAATGGTCGGACTGAGAACCAAGTCCTCGCTACCTTTACAGCAGGTGCCGGGCTCGGCATTAATCAAAGTCTAGAAATGAAATCCGTTCCCTTTGAAGGGCGTTTAGGCAGCCTAGAGGTTAGGGAGGGTGCTGAAGACCTCGTGATCAACCGAATCCAGGCATACAGTCTCATTGAGACAGCGCCTGATTTCTGGGGTGAGACTAACTATAAAGAAGGAAACCCTAAATATGACGACGATGCTGACTATAGCGGCCCCCTCTCGATAGGAGCTGCCGTTATCCGAGGTAATGCGAATGCTGATAATACAGCACCCAATATCTCGAAAATGATCGTGCTTTCGACCTCTGACTTCTTAGATCCAACTCGTCTTGGTAACGAGCAACTCGACTTCGTGAAAAACTCAACCTATTGGCTTCTTGGACGTGAGGAATTGATCGGAATCGGACCGAGAACCCTCCAGCGACGAAAACTTAACCTGATTAAAGATGAGGTGAAGTTCCTCGGCAACATCGTCCTCTTTTTCATTCCAGTCGGTCTATTTCTGACTGCGATGTTTGTTTGGAATATACGCCGCGCTTGATTTCCTTTCACATGAGAATTCTCCCCACCCTTTTTATAAGCCTTATCACTGCTAGTTTGGGGTTCCTAGCCGTAATGCACCAACGTTATGGTAATTTAGACTTCATCATGGGGTCTCCCCCGTTGAAGGCCGGTGAAAACGTTTATCAATTCGATCCAGCTAGCGTTGGGGGCATCCATATCCTCAATAGCGATGGGACCCGTGGTGAAATCGTCAAGGCCGGCGGAATCTGGCTTATTAAAGAGCCGTGGGATGACTATGCCGACGCCCGCACTGTTCGTTCGCTCATTGATTTTGCAGCCCGCTTGCAAATTGAAGATGTTATCGAACGTGACGATGTAGAAGATCTGGCCGAATTTGGACTCAAGAAGGATAAAATCGAGGTCGAATTATTTAATAAACAAGGGGCAACCCTTTGCCACTTCAAGATGGGTCGGTATACGAGTTGGCGCGGCTTTGATCCCAACTTTAAATCCGAAGATCCAACAAAAGCTCCTCCAAGTTTCCCAACTCTCATCATACAACCGGCGGAAGGAGATCAAGAAAGCTACCTTTATGTCTGCTCCGACTTCGCTGATCCTAAACTGAGGACCGTTAAAATGAGGGACCTCTTCTCTGGGGAGTTGCGGCTATTTCGAGATCATAGAGTCTTTTATAACTCCCCGGCCTTTGCTGGAGAAATCACTTTTATAGAGAAGAACTCTGAAATCACGATAAAGCGGGAGGGTCTTTCTAAAAACGATGAGTGGAAGATTACGAAACCCTACGAACTTGCAAGTAGTCCCGCAACAATCGCGAAGATTCTTGGAGGCTTAGCGGCCCTTCAAGCAAACGCGGTTCTCGATGAATCAGCTCTCGCGCTTCCCGACCCTCTCCCAGATAACATTGATTACATCATTAGCGTTCGATACATTCTCCCAGACGGGTCCCTGAGTAACCCGATCAAGGCGACATTTTATCCGCCAGAAAATGATCAAGCTTCGGCGATTCCGGTCGTCGTCTCAGAAGCACCCGATAAAAAACGTTCAGCCGTTCTTTTGGTCCCAAAAGGACCTGGCACTATCCTTGATAGCATTCCCAGGAGCGTGAATTTAATTCGTAGCCGCACAATGACTTCCCTTCAGGTTAAGCAGGTGGAATCAATCAAAATTAGCGACTTCACGGGTCGTAAGGTTGATCTTGTCCTTGAGATGAATCCTCATGAGCGAGCAAGGCGGTGGTATGCCAAAGTATCGCATGAGGATCTCGGCTTTTCAGGAGGACCTAAATACGATGGGCCTGCCAATATTTTCCAAATCAATGAGCTCTTTCAAGCCCTTTTCAAAAAGGAGGTTAAGGGCTTCACGAACGACGCCTCCACCGACCCATCCGAATACGGTCTTGATCAACCTATTCGAAAAATTTTAATCAACCTTAAGGACAGTAAACCAGCAAACTTCGTTGTGGGTGAAAAACTCCGTCCTAAATACTTCGCTCGTCGCGCAAACAACGGGCGTCCACTAGAGATCTCTGAAGAAGCTTACAACGCAGGATTGCAAGGTCAGAAAAACTCTGAACTGCAAATCGTGTCCCGTCCCGGTAATAACTTAAATACTCGTGCAACTGGACTTGAATTACTGGGCCTCGACAAGCCCAAGGTGATTAACTTCAATGAAGTCACACTCCATCTAGGAAAGGTAACCGCGCGGCATTTTTTCGTAAATCGACTCGACGAACAAGGAAATCATACTCCTCACGTGATTGAAATTGGCGCAGAAGATATCGGCCAGATGCCTCTTGAAGCCTACCAATGGCGAGGCGAACGTCTTTGGAATATTAATCGATTTGAGGTTAATGGTCTCTCCATTAAGAAAAAGGGCCAACCTCCTCTAAATCTCAGCTACAACTTCTATGCCTCCGAGTGGTCAGCCACTCGATCAAATAAGAATGTCACCGCGCTTCTAAATATAAATAAAGCTGAGAAACTCCTCAAGAAGCTTACAGACATTGAAGTCAAGAAATGGATTGGCCCCGTAGTCGAGGATGCCGCAAGCCGACTCATCGAACCCGATCTTACGATCGCCGTGCTAGTTGAGGAGATCGATGATAATGGAAAACCAATTGGAACATTGCAACGCGAGCTTAACATCTCCCAAATTATCGAGGGGCAATCGAACAGGCTTCTCTTCGGGAAGACTGATACAAACCCGAGCTATTTCCTTATCGATATCGAAACTGTTCAGCGATTGTCCGCTGGGCTTCTCGAAGAATAATTCATGGGCATATAGTCTTCCGGATCACCAAAGATTCCCGATCTGTCGATCTCAGTCTTTCTTGCCGTGATGCTGGTATCACTTCGATCGAACAGGGCTCGTACCCCAGCTGATCTAGGAAAAAATCGACGGCCCTAGTACTAAGTGCAAAAACCCATGGAACTCCCAATTCAAGAGCTCTCTGTTCGGCAGCCTTTACTAGTAAGTAGCCATACCCCTGTCCGCCGTGACTTTGTTTGACGTAGAGGCAGGCGATCTCGGCGCACCTAGGGTCTTGCGAGCAATGCAAAGCCACACACCCCACCACATTGCCATCGATCGTCATTACAAGAAAGTCATCAAGTGAACTTTCAATCTCTTCGTAGGAGCGTGGAACAAGATGAGCATCCCGCATTGAACGTCCTACCATGGCAAGGAGCTCTGAAATATCATCGGGAGCAATTGGCCGAATTGAAAGGTAGTCGTCGGCGTAAACCATCACCCCCACACCTTCATTCGAGAAAAGTTCGTCCATCAGCACGCCCTGATGATTCTCGTTCAAGAGATGGACACGGGGAACACCGAGAATACAAACTTCAGCAGCACGATGCAATATGGCCTGCCCCTCACCTTGCCACTTCCGGGCATCCACGCTAGAAATGGCATTCCCGCCTGGAACTTGCTCCGAAAGAAAGACGATCAACTTAAAGGCCCCTAACGAACTCGCAAAGTCGACTAATTCATTTCCAAGGTTTTCCAGTCCAGGCTTCTCTATTAAAGCCAATTGTCCACGATTCAAAATTGATTTAACCTGATTCTTTTCGAACTCAGCAGACTGCCACTTTAGCTCACCATCGATTAAAAGTTGTTCAATCTGAGCTTTGCCACTCCCAATAGAAACGACCACCAGCTTCACTCCTATTTGCTGGAGCGCAATCAAATCAAGAAGGGACTCTGCGAGAGCAAGTTCCGGCATCCTAGCAGCGTCGATCACTAACACGAAGGTCTTCCCACGGAAGAACGGGACGTATTGGAGAACAGCGCGAAGATCACTTTGCACGCGGACACCCTAGAAAATCGTGATCAAATTGGCAAGGCGCTGCATCAATCTGCCAATCTTCTCTGAATCCAAACCTCGTTTTTCCTTTGCCTTGTAAGTACTTTCCCTAATCCTGCGCGCGTAATGGCAAAGCCAAAAAATGCAATCACACCCACGCGCACGGAGAACTTTCCCGAGTGGTATCAACAAGTTGTCCGCGCTGCCGATCTTGCGGAAAATTCTGAAACTCGCGGATGTATGGTCATCAAGCCATGGGGTTTTGCGATTTGGGAAGCTATCCAGCGTGATCTTGATGGACGATTCAAAGCGACCGGGCATCAAAATGCTTATTTTCCCCTCTTAATTCCGCTTTCCTATCTTGAGAAGGAAGCTGAACATGCTGAGGGTTTTGCCACGGAATGTGCCGTAGTCACCCACCATCGACTTGAGACTGAAAAGGACCCTAAAACTGGTAAAACAAAGATGGTCCCCACCGGTAAACTTGCCGAGCCCTACGTCATTCGCCCTACTTCCGAAACCATTATCGGTGCCGCTTTTTCTCGTTGGACAAATTCCTACCGCGACCTTCCACTTTTGATAAACCAGTGGGCTAACGTAATGCGATGGGAAATGCGCCCACGTCTTTTTCTTCGAACTGCTGAGTTCCTTTGGCAAGAAGGCCACACTGCACACGAGACTAAGGCAGAGGCTTTAGAAGAGACCAAAATGATCCATCAACTTTATGCCGATGCCCTTCAAGACCTTCTAGCAATCCCAGTAATTATGGGTGAAAAAACTGAGGCTGAACGTTTCCCTGGCGCTGAGTCCACCCTAACCGTCGAAGCTATGGTACAGGATAAAAAAGCAATTCAAGCCGGGACCTCTCACTATCTCGGGCAAAATTTCGCAAAGGCTCAAGACATCACATTTGTAGATCGTGACAACAAGGAACAATATGTTCATACAACTTCCTGGGGTGTTTCTACCCGTCTTGTTGGGACTCTCATCATGGCCCACTCTGATGATGATGGTCTAGTTCTCCCACCAAGGATCGCACCCCAGCAAATTGTTATTGTTCCAGTCACACCAAAAGAGGATTCACGCGATCCTATCGTAGAAGCATGCGAAGCTCTTGCCTCGCAGCTCCGCGATCAATATTACGGAAAGGAGCCTCTTCGAGTCCATGTTGATAAGCGTGACTTGGGCGGAGGCGTAAAGAAATGGGAGTGGGTTAAAAAGGGTGTCCCGCTTCGAGTTGAAATTGGACCTCGAGACCTTGAGGAAGGAAAGGTCTGTCTCCAGCGACGCGATCAGGCGCCCAACGAAAAGAGCTTTATCAGCCAAGAAGAATTCCTTCTTGGAGTAGTCGCGATTATAGAAAACATCCACACATCACTGCTCGATCGAGCCCGACGATTCCGGGATGAAAATATCACCGACTGTAACGATCTCGATTATTTTGAAAAGCATTGGAAAGATTCCAATCCAAATCCCGGGTGGCTTGTGACGCCATGGGCTGGGACGCGTGAGGAGGAAGAAGAGATTTCTAAACGACTCAAGATTTCGATTCGCTGCCTCCCCATCGATTGGCAGGATGAATCCGACACTCCTTGCTTTATGACTGGTAAACCAACCAAATCTCGTGCGATTTGGGGAAGAAGCTACTAGTGGTGAAGCATTATCAATCTCAACAGCAAAGAGAAAACAGATGAATGGGGACTCCCACTTGTTATCGCTGATGGCGAATTTCCGCAGAGTGAGTTAGGTATGAGTAAAGACATGATAAACTTCCTAAATACTTGCTCTGGGAGCCCCTCTAATTGGCCCTGCCACTTTTTCGTAATCAGCTTCGTAAATAAGAAGCATTAAGTTATCTCTACCAACGACATGAACCGGTTTGCCCAAGTCTTCTTTACGCTCTTTGTAATTACTTCTCCCGCTCTCACTGCTACTAAGAAACCGAATATCGTCTTTTTCTTCACTGATGATCAGACAGTCTCGACCTTAGGTTGCTATGGAAACCCCGTCGTCAAAACGCCCAACATTGACGCACTCGCAGACCGGGGCACCCGTTTTCAGCAGGCTTTTGTGAGTCATCCAATTTGCTGGGCCAGCCGGACCTCAATTCTTACCGGAATGACTGCCCGCAGTTATAGGACCCCTGGAAACGGCGACCGTGTCGGGGCTGAAGCGCTTAAAGTTCTCTATTCCGACCTGCTCCGAGAAAACAACTACCGTACTGGTTATTTTGGAAAATGGCATGTTAGGTCGTCGCGCAAGTTTGATCGAGAGGCACACTTTGATGAAATTGAAGTCATTGGGCGAAATCCATTCTTCAAAAAGCTTCCCGATGGAACTCTTCGCCACGAAACCGATCTCATCGTGGACAAGGGAATCGACTTCCTGAAACGACAACCAAAAGACAAGCCCTTTGCCCTCAATATGTGGTTTAATGCATGTCATGCTGAAGATGGCGATCGTCGTCCGGGCATCGGGCATTTCACTTGGCCTCAATCCGCAAACGAGCTTTACAGAGACACCTACATTGGACCACCCAAGCTGAGTGACCCCGCCATTTTCGATAATCTTCCAGATTTTCTTCAGACCAGCATCACTCGTGAGCGGTTCTTTTGGCGCTGGAACACTCCTGAGAAATATCAAACCAATATACGAGCCTACTACCGTATGGTCACCGGGATCGATAACGCGATTGGCCGCTTCCTTAAAGCGCTCAAGGATGCCGGCCTCGCGGACAATACCATTATCGTCTATTCGGCAGATAACGGATATCACATGGCAAATCGAGGGCTCTCTGGAAAATGGTCCCACTTTGAGGAATCTATCCAAGTGCCTATGATTATCGCTGATCCACGGGTTCCTAAAGACAAACAGGGAAAAGTCTCTGCCCTTCCAGCTCTCAATATCGACCTCCCAGCTACCTTTGTCGACTGGGCTGGTCTAGTTTCACCGGAGCGTTTCGACGGCCGGAGTCTCAAACCAATCGTCGATGGTGATGAACCCTCAAACTGGCGCTCTGATACCTTTCATGAACACTTTGCAGTTCGTCACCGAATCCCTGCTTACGAAGGAATTCGGACTCCGACCCACAAATATGTCCGCTACATCGATCATAATACCGAATTTCTGCATGATCTTAAAAAAGACCCCGATGAATTGATCAATCACGCAAATGATCCCAAATATGCTGAAATCCTTGAGAAGCTTAGGAAACGAACCAATCAAAGGGTCAAGGAATTAGGTGGTCCCCTCGACCCGCCTAAACAAAAATTCACTGCCTCGACTAGCCCTCATCCGGAAGCATCAGCCGCTGTGACCTTAAAGCCTGATAAAGAAGGCTTTGTGTATCCTTTTAACGGAAAAAACTTAAATGGATGGACTGGTGATAAGAAATACTGGTCAGTCAAAGAGGGAGCCCTCACGGGGGTCACCGATGGATCTTTAAAAAAGAACCGATTCATCACTTGGAATGCCTCGACGATTCGTAATTTTGAATTACAAGTTAAAGTGAAATTTACCGATAGGGCTAATAGCGGAATCCAGTATCGTAGCAAGATGCTCCCAGAGATTGGTCTAGATGTCGCTGGCGGTTATCAATGTGATATTATGGCGCGTGAGAACATGAATGGCATGGCCTACGAAGAGAGAGGCCGCCGAATTCTCTCCTACACCGGCCAAAAAGTGATTGTTGATCAAAAAGGCCAACCTTGGGTCATCGGTGAAATGCCCGTAAAAAAATTCCCCCCAAATGTTTGGCATGAATACCGCATTAGCGTTCGAGGAAATCATCACCAACACTGGATCGATGGTCACAAAACCGCTGACTTCATTGACCTCGACGAAAATAGTCGCGCCCTCGATGGGATCCTTGGCTTTCAGGTTCACGTCGGGCCTGCGATGCAGATACAATTCAAGGATATCCGCATGAAGCACCTTCCCGACAATTTACCTCTCCGCTCTTCAGTCGATACAAAGATCCCACCTTCCGCTTACGGAGTGCGACCTCAAGGAACCCCTAAAAATGGATGGACGGCCCCTTTTTATCGGAATCAAAATTAATCACACGAGCTAGGATCGGCTTGAATTTCAAGGCGCAAACTGACTAAGGGTTAATGGCGTTTTTCCATCAGCTCGTTAGAATCTTTTTAGGTTGTGCAGAGCGTTCCGTTAGATTCCGAACCTACATCTTTTTAGGGATTCCCGGAATGCTTGTTTGAGAAATTGGATTCTGTAGATTACTTCGAAATGACACTCCGTTTACTCCTTATCGCGATACCTTTCATAATATTGCGGATCGGCGCCCAAGAACCGAAAGAGCTTTATGGGGTTTACCCACCTGCTGAACCTCCTTATTTTAGGATCCGATACGAGGCTGGAACGGCCCCTCAGCAACTTAGTTTTGCTGTCAAATACACGATATGGATCCCTCCGCATGTTAAAACCCTACGCGGTATTGTCGTCCACCAACACGGATGCGGGATTGGCTCGTGTAAATCAGGCCTAACAGGGGCCTATGACCTTCACTGGCAAGCTCTTGCTAGAAAGCACGAGTTTGCCCTCATGGCTCCTTCTTACGAACAGCCAAAGGACGCCGATTGCCAGCTTTGGTGCGATCCACGAAATGGATCTGGCGCAAGATTTCAGCAAGCTCTAATCGACCTGGGAAAGGAATCCAATCACCTTGAACTATCAGAAATTCCGTGGGCTCTCTGGGGGCACAGTGGCGGCGGACACTGGGCAGGAGGCATGCTAATGCTACACCCAGAGAAGGTCGCGGCAGTCTGGCTTCGCTCTGGCGTGCCTTATCTTAACAATAGGTCAGATCGGCCCTCTATCAAAGCTCACAAGCTCCCCCAAAAAGCCCTGACTGTTCCCATCATGTGTAACCTTGGGACAAAGGAAGGGGTCACCGTTAAAACTGGTCGTTTTTCTAAAGTTTGGCCAGCCAACGAGGTCTTTTTTGACACCATTAGTAAAGAAAATGGTCAAATTGCCTATGCCGTTGATCCGCTCACTTCGCACGAATGCGGAAACCAACGGTATCTTGCTATCCCTTGGTTCGACGCCTGCCTTAAACTCCGACTCCCAAGAACATCTGAACCACAACTGGTCGAGATCAACTCTAAAAATTCGGCGTGCCTTCGACATCAGATCGATGACCGAAAGATCTGGCTGCCAAGTCCAGATCTGAAAAAGAAGTGGCTTGCGTATATCAGAAATACTGAGATCCCCGATCACTCTCCCCCACCTCAGCCCATGGACTTAAAAGTCGATGGGTCCACCTTAAGTTGGAAGGGTACAGCTGATCTCGAAAGCGGCCTCGCTCACTTTATCATTTTGCGGGACGGAAAACCAATTGCCAACGTTCCTGAGAAGCCGCTCAAACATTTCGGGAGACCCCTTTTTCAAGGACTCCAATACAGCGACACTCCGATACAACCGCTAACCCAAATGACGTTTTCAGATCCAAATCCCATCTCAGGTATAAATCATAAATACCGTGTAATCGCAGTGAATACAGTCGGGATAAAATCCAAAAAAAACTGACCTAGCTATTTTTTTGATTCCTCGTATTCCGCTGACTGACTTGCCCCCCAATCAGCGCTTTGACAAAAGGGTTCTTTAATCCAAGACTTAAATAGGAGAACGTTGCTCACTAAATAATTCTAATCATGCAAAATTCTTCTTCAAAGCTTCTCTACTGGGCTATCACCTGCGCCCTAGCCGGATTTATCTTTGGCTTTGATCTTATCGTCATCTCGGGAGCCGAGCAAAAAATCCAATCCCTCTGGGGACTCAGCGGACTTGAACATGGCTTCGCGATGAGCGCCGCACTATGGGGGACGGTTCTCGGCTCCATTTTTGGAGGCGGACCCACCGACAAGTTTGGCCGCAAAAGAGTCCTCCTCTGGATTGGTATCCTCTACTTTGTTTCCGCGATTGGCTCGGCTTTAGCTCCCAATGTTAGCCTCTTTGCAATCTCACGTTTTATAGGGGGGGTCGGAATCGGGGTTTCGACAGTCGCGGCTCCTCTTTTTATTTCCGAGATATCGCCAGCAGAACGTCGTGGGCGACTCACCGGCATGTTTCAATTCAACATCGTTTTTGGGCTCCTCATTGCAACCCTTTCCAACGCCATGATCCTTCAGATGATGGGTTCTGATAGCGAAACAGCTTGGCGATGGATGCTTGGAATCGAAGCTGTCCCGGCCTTGGTTTATTGCCTTATGTGCTTCACTCTTCCAGAGAGTCCCCGCTGGCTCATTAATAATAACCAGCGTGAGGAAGGAAAGAACATTCTAGCTCAAATCAACCCCACCTTTTCAGAGGTGCAACTTGCAGAAACAGTAACTGAAATTGAGCAAGCTGGAGATCTCGAATCAGGGAAATCAAGCGTTCTCTGGAAGCCCCTAAAACTCGCACTAGTTCTCGCTTTCCTCATCGCTTTCTTTAATCAACTTTCTGGAATCAACGCGATCCTTGGCTATGCTCCTCGAATTCTTGGGATGACTGGCTTCGATCCAGGGGAATCTCTTTTTAATGCCAGTCTAATCACTTTGGTAAATCTTATTTTCACTCTAGTTGGCCTTGCTCTCATCGATAAGCTGGGCCGACGCTCATTGCTCTACATCGGTTCTTTTGGTTATATTGTTTCACTTAGTGTATGTGCATGGGCCTTTCATAACTATCGGGCCCCCTTCAGTGATGCTGCTGATGCTATTAATCTCAAAAATTCAGCACCAATCATCGCTACTGACATTTCCCAACTCCCTAAAAAATACAATTCTCAGGTCAGCCCTGAAAACTTATCGGAATCCTTAGTCAAAGAGGTCGCAATTAACTCCCTTAAGTCTGCAAAAGAAGAAACCGGTTTTGGCAGTAACCTAGTTCTGATTTGCATCCTAGCATTCATTGCGGCACACGCGATCGGTCAAGGCGCTGTCATCTGGGTCTTCATCTCGGAGATCTTTCCGGCAGTTGCGCGAGGTTTCGGACAATCACTTGGCTGTGCCACTCATTGGGTCTTCGCCGCTATTTTGACCCTGGTTTTCCCCCTTGCAATGGAAGCCTTTTCGGCGACCCAGATCTTCGGCTTCTTTGCTTTCATGATGACTCTTCAACTTGTTTGGATACGCTTAATGGTCCCTGAGACAAAAGGCGTTTCGCTTGAGGATATGCAGGAAAATCTTAGTAAGAACTAGCCGTAAATCTTCCCCTCTTCCAATCAATCTTATTTACGGGTAAAAAATATGAAATCACTTCTTATTCTTTTTCTATCCACTTTAGTTTCTTTTTGTAAGACACCTTCTACAAGTCGCCCTAACGTCATTGTCATTTTCATCGATGACATGGGTTACTCTGACTTCTCATGCTTTGGAGGTCAGGTCGAAACTCAGCACATCGACAAACTTGCAGGAGAAGGTATTAAGTTTACAAATTTCTACGTCAATTCGCCGATCTGCTCGCCATCGCGCGTTGCTCTTACCACTGGACAATACCCACACCGGTGGCGGATCACTTCTTACCTCAACAATCGTCGAGACAATAAACGAAGAGGAATGGCGCAATGGCTTGACCCTAATGCACCCACCCTCGCTCGACAACTTAAGGGCGCGGGTTACAGCACCGGACATTTCGGAAAATGGCATATGGGAGGACAACGAGATGTTGAAGAGGCTCCCAAGATTTCAAATTACGGATTCGATCAAAGCTTAACTAACTTTGAAGGTATAGGCCCAAAATTGCTTCCCCTTACCCTCAAACCAAACCCAAATGGTGAAGAGCCCATTAAAGGACGGATTTGGGCCGACGCTGAACGCCTCGGAAAAGGTTTTAAATGGATGCAGCGATCGAAGATCACCACGGGCTTTATTGACGAGGCCCTCAAATTTATTGACTCATCAAAAGCGAACCAGAAGCCTTTCTTCATCAACCTTTGGCCAGATGATGTTCACGGCCCGTGGTGGCCTCCTCTCGACAAATGGGGTGGTGACAGACGGGCACTCTACAATGGAGTTCTCGATTCTATGGACGAACAGCTCGCGCGTCTCTTTAACCGTGTTCGCAACGATCCTGCATTACGGAACAACACTATTATTACGGTATGCTCAGATAACGGTCACGAACCAGGAGCTGGGACATCAAGACCGTTCCGCGGGGCCAAAACTTGGATGTATGAAGGAGGAATCCGATCACCTCTCATTGTGTGGGCCCCCGGACTCATCCCCGATGACAAAAAAGGGACAACCAATCAGTCCTCGGTCTTTTCGGCAATCGATCTCAACCGATCACTCTACTCACTCACCGGGACCAAGCCCTCCCGAAAACTTGATGGCGAAGATCTTGCCCAAACCCTCATCGGAAAATCATCTGACTCCCGTCAGGCTCCAATTTTTTGGCGTCGCCCTCCTGACCGTCCTGGTTTCAGTCATGGATTGAATGAAGATAATCCAGACCTCGCAGTGCGAGATGGCGACTGGAAATATCTTGTCAATATCGATGGTTCAGATCCCCAGCTCTACAATCTCCCCGTAGACCCCGGCGAGACAAAAAACCTCGCCAAGATGAATCCCGAAATCGTTAAGAAACTCCACAAGGCTCTCGTGAAGTGGAATTCTGAGATGCCTGTAGACGGGACCGATCCAACCTTCAGTCGGACTGGTTCTCTCCCAAAAACTCACTTTGTGAATCCGATTGGAATTGGCCAAGATCCGTGGGTTGTGCGTGATGAAAAAAATCAACGCTATTTGTGGTGTTTCTCAGAGGGCGATCGGGCAATTACGATTTATTCCTCTAAGAACCTTAGTTCTCTCGGCCAACGACACCTTGTCTGGAAATCACCCGATACTGGCCCGTATTCAAAACAAGTCTGGGCACCAGAACTCCATTTCATCAATGGGAGATGGCATATTTATTTTGCTGCTTCCGACGGAAAAAACGAGAATCACCGAGCATTTGTTCTTCAGTCCAAGACAGATGACCCATTGGGGGCATATCAACTACACGGTCCCTTCCAGACCGGTGAGTCCGCTAATGAAAATCTTTGGGCAATTGATATGACTCCTCTTAAGCTAAGGGGCAAACTTTACGCAATATGGTCCGGTTGGGACGGCCCAAATACTGACCGCCAGTTTCTCTACATAGCAGAAATGGAGAGTCCACTCAAACTATCGACCAAGCGTGTCCGAATTTGTAACAACTCAGACTATAATTGGGAGCTTACGGAGCCGAAACCTAGGGGGCGTGGCCTCAACGAAGGGCCTCAGGTTATTAAAAATGGTAAGCGAACCTTCGTCACTTACTCTTGCGGTGCCTCTTGGTTACCAACTTACAAGCTCGGCCTCCTTGAACTCACTGGAGACAATCCGCTTGACCCTTTGGCTTGGAAAAAAAAGAAAGGTTCGGTATTCCAATCCACCAAGAAGACCTTCGGGGTTGGGCATTCTTGCTTCGTAAGATCATCGAATGGATCCGAATGGTGGCATGTTTTCCATGCCAAGGAGACCCAATCTCCCGGCTGGCAACGGAGCCTTCATATTCAACCCTTCAAATGGTCCCGCGACGGGCGTCCACTTTTCGGAAAGCCCCTGGCCCGAAATGAACCATTCCCCAGACCGGGCGGAGAACGAACAGACATTTTGCGTTTGCCCTATTCGTCAGATCTTACCTCCGATCATTCCTACTACGGGCATGCCCAGTTTTACGAATCAAATCCGAACGAGCTCAAACTTGGGGCACCTCCAAAGAACCCCGTAAACACATTTCGTTCTGGCGAAAAAATTATCCTCGACCGCAAGACTCCCGACGACTTTACGGCATCTGTCACTCTGAACTTCCATGGAGTTCGCGAGGGCCGTGGTTCTGGTATTCTATTTCGCATCACTGCACCCTCCGTGGGGTTCGACGCCGCCCGAGGATATTTCCTTGGGATTAAACCGAGTCAAAATAGTGTTTTGCTCGGCAAGATGGACGGGAACACCTGGAGGGAATTGAAAAGGGAAACAATCCCCATCAATGTTTCAGAAAAGCAACACCTCAGCATCACCGCAATCGGATCGAAATTCAGCGTATTTTTGAATGAAGAAGAGCTATTCACTCATCACGATCAAACTTACAAAGTTGGAACAGTCGGTCTTCGAGTCACGGATATACCGACAACATTCTCTGAATTGAAAATTCGTAAGCCCTAGTTTGTATTCACTGGAGAACGAAATAAGGGGGTCAAAATGCATATCCCCGCAACAAGAAGCGGAATTCCCGGCAAATTATCCCCGTAGATTGTCAGCCCTATTCCGATAAGGACCGCAAGAATCCCTGCACTTCCGAAGAAAACTTTTAAGAGATCACTTCCCATCGATGGTTCATTCGCATCCCGTTCTTTCGTTCTAAAACGATCCCACCCGCTCCCTGGAGGAGACGTTTGATTTGCGAAGCGAGTTAAGGTTTCCGGTTCTTCAGGTTTTGTTAGAAAGGTAACCACCAGCCAAACAAAAGTCGTCAGGATAACTGGCCCGACATAATTCCACGAACCCATTGCAACCGCCCAGCCAAAGGGGTCAGAGAAAGGCAAGGTCGATTTACTCGTGAAGAGATAGCTTGAAATAATTGCTGTCAACGAAGCCGCGATTTCGCTCCACGCATTGACCCTCCACCACAGCCAGCGAAGAAGATACACCAACCCTGTCCCTGCACCAACCATCAGTAGAACTTCAAACATCTGCGCCGCATTCGTAAAGGCAAGTGCTACGAGAGATCCTAATGCGAGCACCAAAACGCTGCTCACCCGACCAACCAGGATCTGCTCACTTTCACCGGCATTTTTATTACAGAACCTCTTCCAGAAATCATTGGTAAGATAGGACGCCGCCAAGTTCACTTGGGTCGAAAGAGTAGAAATGTAAGCCGCGATTAACGAAGCTAACACAACGCCTTTTAATCCTGCTGGAAGCTGAGCGATCATCGCCGGATAAGCGACATCCTCACCCAGCTTTCCATCCTCTAAATTTGGAAAAGCCTGCTTGATCGAGTCCACATCTGGGAAAATCACTAAAGAAGCAAGAGCAACTAAAATCCATGGCCAGGGTCTCAGGGCATAGTGAGCTACATTGAAAAAGAGATTGGCTTTTGTAGCGTGCTTTTCGTCCTTCGCTGCTAAGGTCCGTTGAGCAATATATCCCCCGCCCCCCGGTTCACCCCCCGGATAATAACTAGTCCACCACATTAAGGCGATCGGTATGATGAAAAACTCGACCCAGTTTGAGTCTTTGGTTGGAACGATACTCATTTTGGCCTGCACGGCTTCATGAGCTAAAAGACCATCAAGGCCACCGATCGAATCCATGTTTAAAATGTAAATCGTCGCAGCAACTGACCCCACCATCGCTAAAGCGAATTGAAAAAAATCTACCAGTAAAACAGATCGCAACCCACCCGCGACGCTGTAAAGCATAGTCACTCCAGCACCTAGAAGGATGGTCTGCCAGGCATCCAATCCCATCAAAACACCAAGGATCTTGATCGCAGCCAAGGAGACCACGGCAATTATGAAGACGTTAAAAAACAGGCCTAGATACAAGGCGCGATAAGCTCGTAAAATCTGTCCACCAAAACCACTATACCTTAGCTCATAAAATTCCACATCGGTCATCACGCCGGATCGCCGCCAACGACGAGCAAAAACATAAGTGGTGAGCATTCCCGAAAAGACAAATGACCACCACTTCCAGTTCCCTGAAACTCCCTCGGTTCTCACCCAGTCAGTTATGAGGGTTGGAGTATCGGCCGCGAAGGTAGTGGCAACCATAGAAACTCCGAGCAACCACCATGGCATGGAACGTCCAGCTAGAAAGAAACTCTCAGTATCGCCACTGTTTTTTCTGGCGGCCCACCAACCAATTCCCAAGCTAATCGCCAGTGATATTACGATTACAATCCAATCCAATCCTTCGATCATGGTTTCCCTTATCAGCTTATGGACC
>CESO01052729.1_pt1 | contig 35995 bp, 33 predicted proteins | sample 356341 | NCBI WGS metagenome assembly CESO01 (sample SAMEA2621812, study PRJEB7988) | marine metagenome | biome: marine biome (ENVO:00000447); feature: deep chlorophyll maximum layer (ENVO:xxxxxxxx); material: "saline water (ENVO:00002010), including plankton (ENVO:xxxxxxxx)" | depth 35 m | reverse complement strand
ATCCGTCGTCATTGCGATCTACGGTCTCGCCATAACTCAGCTTGAGTCCTAACGATTTAGAAAATTGAATACCCAGTGTCGCCCCCATGTTGAACGAACGCTGCTTATTGTCGTCACTCTGACCATCAGTTTCAGTCTCTCCACCGTAGGAGTAGATGCCATCTATAGACGCCCAAATGCCTGGATTGAAATTGTGGGTTAGGTGAGTTTCCAGCTTGTAAAGAGTACTTTGGCTGACCGTACCGGCATTAAACGGATCTTCGTTGTCACCAAAAAAAGTGACACTGGGCACCAGGTCAAATGTCGTTAAGCGAGGATCTAGAAAGCTCTCGCCGAAACCAAAGGTTATTGGTGCCCCCAATTGTATTGAATAACGATTTGCGCCCAAGTTAGCGGGCTTGCTTTCATCGTATTCACCCGTAGGAAGTGTCAATCGGGCTAGACCGCCAACGGCAAAACCGGGTTTGTAAGACGCATAGTTCTGTGCAGTCAGTGGAGGCAGATTGTGTAACCCCGCAGTGACTAGTATCTGAGTGTCTCCCAATCCGCTTGACTGAGTTTGATTCTGAAAATTAGGTGCAGTAGGCAGAGTGACGGTTGACGTTAACTCCCCGGTCGGCTGCACAACTGTAAAGGATACGTATCGGTCACTGATTGACATCGTACGCGTGTACTGCGCGATCACTAAATCAATATCCAAATCTAGCTCGGGGTTTACAATACCCGTGCCGAGCATTGAATTGCCCTCCACACGCATGCCAAAAACAGTGAATACATTCGTATTTATTGGAGGTGGGAAGTAGGCACGCGGCCCATCGCCAATATCCGCATACGCTGCATGGCTGTGCAGAATCAGTGCGCTACAAGTAGTCAGAAATGTGCGTGTAGACACCTTATATTTGGTTAGAAACGTCCAGATCATGAATAGTGCTATTCTCTCGTTAAATGACCGCGTAATCTGATGAGCAAGTGCGTCCCTCAGTTACACTTAGGACACTGCGCCAATTCTGTATTCTTGTGTTAATGCGAACTCAAAGACGTTCAACTACATCAAAGCTCTGTTCAATGAGAAGAGTTACCGCCTCTGGACTAGTCTATGTAGACGCCTTCGACGTTTCACCGCTAGCGGACTACACCTAAACCGGTTGCCCGCTGATGGTAGCAACTGGCCCAATTCAAATTGCACTCAGCTGTGCAATTGCGTTGAATTGATAAGGGGAATGAAGTGATAGGTCGGCACGCCGTAACAGGGCACCTTGCTTTTTCGTAATACAGCACCTCAGTTTATACGAATAAAAAAACCCGGCGAAAGCCGGGTTTTTAGAGATACATCAGACGCTAGCGCGCTGATTAGGCCTCCTTTAGAGAAAGCACCAAGGCTTCGGTGAAGACGACAACAACGGTGTCGCCAAGGCGGACGTCATCGAACTTCGAGATCTCTACGCCGCCCACTGTGTGCATACGACCTCGCGGACCCTTGATCATCACGTTTCCGTTGCCATCCATGGCTTCAATCGTGCAGACCGCGCGTATCAGTCTTGCTGCACCCACTGCCGCTACTTCAGATTGATTTGCAGTGCCGCCCATCTTCTCCAGGACAACCCACGGGTTGGCTTCTTCTTCAGCTGTCGGCGCACGCACCTCGGATTCAACAGAAGCCACGTAATCCGCAATGATCGTATCGCCGGGCACGATCTTCGACAGGTCTGCGCCGCCGTCTTCGCGTTCGCGCGCAGTCAGCGTGACGAAATTACCGGCAAGCCCGCGAACAACGACTTCCCGGGTTTCCATATCCACAAGGATAACCTCGCCCTCTACCTCGGCAACGACCGCGCGGGCGTCAGATGCCCAGACGACGTCATCCCCCATCTGCTCGGCTGCGACAGCGTGATCGCCGCCCTCGTGATGGCCTGCCAGCGCCGCGAAAGGCAGCAAGGCCCAAGCGGTGACAATGGAGAAAATCGTTTCAATAAATATCTTCATTTCCAAGCTTCCTTTTCGTTGATCTCGCACCACACTCAAATTGGACGGTCGAAAACAATAGCAAATAGCCCAACTTGATTTGCATTCGGGTGTGCAATCCCGCCGCTTCAACTTCTAGGAAACCACAGCTAACACACTATTTGGTCGCGCCGAGCAAGCTCAATCGTTTAGAAGACTGCGATTCAATACCGTTATTTTTCCGTAGCCTAGCAAAATCGCTCCAGCTCGTTCGAGCTTTCTTAGGATTGGGCCAACGGCATTTCTAGAGAGACGGGCAAGCTCAGCGATTTCATTTTGTGTCACTGGAATCTCTACGGGATCGCCCGGAAATTCACAACCAGGCAAAAAACCCTCGCCCAATAAGCGCCGGATGGCAGCCCTCGTCAGGGCATCAATGTCTCTGTTGGAGTTGTCGGCGTTTAAGAGGGTGAAGAAGTCTAAATATATCGATGACAGAGCCACCAGTCGTAATCGTAAATCCGGGAATTCGCCTTCCAAGGCTCTTAAAGATTGCGTGCTGACGTGAGCGACTGTAACGTCATTACGTGCCACCGGTGAGACGATTCTTGCGTTTTCTTTTGAGAGGGCGCGTCCACCGTCCGTCCATTCGCCAGGCCCTGAAACGTGCAAAAGCACCGGAAGGTTGTCAGTCGGCGACGAGTAGAGTCCAACCGACCCAGAAACAAGTCCATCGAGCCCATCCATTTCATCGCCTTCGAAAAAGATGGTTTGGCCCGCTTGAAATTCCCTTCTATAACAGAGCTCTAATAGAGCACTGGAAAAATCGGTTGACTGGGTTGTGAGCCACCCTCGACTTAAAAGAATCTTTTTTTGTAGCAGAGAAAGCTGACGTGTTTTCATGGATCAAATGTACACTGTTTGCAGGATCATTAAACAGGTTGACCACAGCCCGTTGCATCGATCCCCAGCAGGCATGGACGAGGATGCCAATGTGGCTATCAAATCGAGCGGTCCCAAATGCCCCTCAAAAGGGCAAACCCCAACGCTAGTGCGTCGGGAAGCCCTCGAGAATCGCACCTACCACATCGTTGATGACCGGCGCGGGATTAAGGCGGTCTGCGGTAGAGATGGTCTTCACCGCCCAGCCGTGCCATACCGGCTCTCTTGACTCAACGTCGAAAATGTCGAGCCAGGGTACCTTCGGTGCAGTTACGCACACCTACTTCGGTGTGGTACGGGGCGCCCCAGGACCAGGTGGCGGGGCCGCGGTATTGGGAAGGGTAATTGATTACGCGCAACTCATGCCGCCCACCGAAAGTGAACGACACCACAAAATCGGCATTCGCTCGATCGTGCACGAATTCATAGCCCTTGGCGGATAGTGCACCCTGTGCCGCACGCATGGCTCGGCCTTCAAACAACGGGCTGATCGGGGCCGTCTGTGTCTGCAGCAGCGGCGTGTCGGAGATGAACGCGAAGGCCTTGTAGCGGGAGAAGTCGGTACCCGCGTTGAAGTCGGATTCCACGGTCATGGATGAGCATGCGCTGAGTACCAGCGCCACAGTGCCGGCACACAAGAGCCTCAGAGATGCCTCTGGCCGTGGTTGAGCCTGCATTTGCAACCAAACAGCTAGGCCACACCACTGAGATGTTCCTTAATACCTGCGCCGACTGGATCTCAGGCGTGAAGGATCGGGCTCAGGTCAATCTGCTAAACAACATCTAGTGTGGTCAAATCAACTGGTATTTGTTGAAACTTGACCACCCATACCCAAATAATCTGAGTAAATAGTGTTGCGCTCTCTCATTTCGCTTCCATAACACGCTTAGCGCCAAAGTAATGCTTAACGTCCGTAAAATCCGAAACGTCCGGTCGTGTTTCGTCTGTCAATAAACTTCCGAGATTTCCGAGATTGCCGGACACATCCTGCGCTACCAAACGGGAACTCATGGGAACCCGTGACACTTCCTGGGCGACGGTATATTGGGTCGCCGCCCCGAAACACGCTACCCCCTCCTGCCGTCAATCCTGCATTTACCACTACTTTACACGCCTGGGGTCTGCCGGCAGACACCTAGAAGCTGCCGGCAGATGACAGGTAAATTTGGTGTGGAATGCGTGTAATTGCGGAGAGGGGTCGCCAGTTGTTGATTATATTGGCTATTGTTGGGGTGGCTGACGGGTCTTGAACCCGCTACCTCCGGAGTCACAATCCGGTGCTCTACCTGGTGAGCTACAGCCACCATCAGATCAGGTGCAGGCTTCCACCTGACATTTAACCCAAGGGCGAATTCAATCCCCTCTATATGTCGCCAACGAGGAAATTATGGTCGGGGTGGAGGGATTCGAACCCCCGACATCCTGCTCCCAAAGCAGGCGCGCTACCAGACTGCGCTACACCCCGAAAGCGCGGACTTCACCCACGCGCGGCGCGCAGTTTACCGACATTGCGAATATTGGGCAATGCCGCAGAAAAACACTTCCTTCGGCAACGAGACTCTGCAAGAATCCCCGACTTTTTGAAGAGGAGCATCCCGCATGCCAGCTCTCATCCTGGATGGAAAAGAGGTTTCACAGCGCTCAGAATCGGAACTATCCGAGAGGGTCGCCACCCTGAAAGTGAAGTCAGATGGCAGAACGCCTGTACTCGCTACTATCTTGGTAGGTGCCGACCCCGCCTCGGCTACCTACGTCAAAATGAAAGGCAATGCGTGCCGCAGAGTTGGCATGGAATCTCTGGCCATTGAACTTCCTGAGACGACTCGCACCAATGACCTTCTGCGAGAGATTGAGCAACTTAATCAAAACCCAGACGTGCATGGCATCCTGCTGCAACACCCTGTTCCCGCGCATATCGATGAGCGCGCGTGCTTCGACATGATCGCCCTGGAAAAAGACGTTGACGGTGTAACCTGTCTTGGCTTTGGCCGCATGGCAATGGGCGAGCCAGCCTACGGCTGTGCGACACCTCAAGGCATTATGCGGTTGCTCAAGCATTACGAATTAGAATTGGAGGGACTTCATTCCGTCGTGGTCGGTCGAAGCCCTATATTGGGCAAACCAATGGCCATGATGCTACTTGAAGCCAATGCCACAGTGACCATTTGCCATTCCCGAACTAGAGGACTAGATACTTTGATCCGCCAGGCCGATCTGGTCGTTGGTGCAGTAGGCAGACCTGAATTTATTCGCGCTGAGTGGATCAAAGAAGGAGCGATTGTGGTGGACGCAGGCTACCACCCGGGTGGCGTCGGCGATATCGAACTCGCAGCGCTGGGTGAGCGCGCCCGTGCACTGACGCCCGTACCCGGCGGTGTAGGCCCCATGACCATCAATACGCTGATACAACAGACGGTGGAATCAGGCGAAAAAGCGCTCGCTTAGAGTAAAAGGAGTCGCATAAGCGGCTATTGACGGCGGCGCCAGACGGTTCCCTCTGGCCCATCTTCCAAGAGCACCCCCTGCTCAAGGAGTTGTTCTCGTATCTGATCCGCGCGGACAAAGTTCCGATCCTGCCGCGCCGAGAGTCGCTCCTTAATGAGGCTTTCTATTTTCTCGGCACTCGGCAACGCCGGACCTGACGCTATCGCCTCAGTGAACCAAGCCTCAGGGTCCGACTCGAGTATTCCCAGCAGCCGCCCTCCGGCCAACAACTCGGCTTTGGCTGCTGATGCCTCACCGGGATTCTCTGCCTTGTTAAGCCTGCTCGCTGCCAAGTGCAAATTTGCAATGGCTTCGGGAGTATTAATGTCATCCAACAAGGCTTTAAAAACACTGGTGTCCTCAGCCAAAACAGTGTCGTGGACGCAATCCTTATGCTTTCGCAAGGCGGCGTAAAAAGTATCCAGCTGCGCGCGGGCGGCGTCGAGACCACCAGCCGAAAAATCAAGCGAGGAGCGATAGTGAGCTGACAGTAGAGAAAAGCGTATCACCTCGCCAGAATGACGCTTCAGTAGGTCTCGCACCGTACGGACGTTACCGAGAGACTTGGACATCTTTTCGCCTTCCATATCGACATAGGCGTTGTGAAGCCAGTATTTAACAAAGTTACCGCCATAGCCGCAGCAACTTTGGGCTCGCTCATTTTCATGATGAGGAAAGATGAGGTCTCTCCCGCCCCCATGAATATCAATAGCATCACCCAAGTGGGCATGAATCATGGCGGAGCATTCAAGGTGCCAGCCTGGCCTACCCCTTCCCCATGGACTCTTCCAGCCTGGCTCTGAGTCAGTGGATGGCTTCCATAACACAAAATCGCCAGGATGCCGCTTGTAGTCGGCGACCTCCACCCTTGCCCCGGCCAACATATCCTCAAGCTTTCTGCCGCTCAGCGCACCGTAACCTTGCATCGATTGAACAGAAAACAAAACATGATCGTCAGACACGTAGGCGCTATTTTTGGCAAGCAGGCGCTCTATCAGCGCAATCATCTCCTCAAGATGCTCTGTGGCCAACGGCTCAATAGTTGGGGTTAACGCATTGAGTGCACCCATATCCTCGCGATATTTGTGCGTAAATTCCCGCGTGATCACATCTATCGAAGAGTTTCTCTCGGCAGCCGCTTGAATGATCTTGTCATCGATATCGGTAATGTTGCGGGCGTATATAACTTTGGGGTACAGCGCGTCAAGAAGCCGGAACAGACAGTCAAAAACCACGACAGGTCTCGCGTTGCCAATATGCGCGAAGTTATAGACTGTAGGGCCGCATACATACATAGTGATACACGCAGGATCATTCGGGACAAAGCGCTCTTTGGTCCGAGTGAGTGTATTGTAAAGCTTCAACTCAGACATTTTTATCAGACCAAGTGTCTCGAAGCCCGATGACTAAATTGAAAACCGGTTTTTCGGAGACATGATCAAATCGGTCAGCCACAAAATAACCCTCTCGCTCAAACTGAAAAACAGCCTCGGGGTTAGCGTCACGAAGAGCAGGCTCAACCATTACCTCGTCTAATATCGTGAGACTGTGGGGATTAATGACATCAAGAAGATTCTCGGATCGCCCGGGTTCTGGGGTACAAAATAATCGATCGTATCGCCGCACCACCGCGGGGATTGCTGTCGAGGCACATACCCAATGAATGACCCCTTTCGGTTTAATGCCGTCCTCCGGGTCAAGTCCTGCTTCCTGTGTCACGCACCTTGCATAAATCACCGTAACGTTGCCATTTTCATCTTTTTCGCAGGACTCCGCTTCGATCACCACAGACCCTCGTAGCCGAACACGCTTGCCTAGAACCAGTCGCTTGAAATGCTTATTGGCTTGCTCTCGGAAATCGCCTCTATCAATGAGCAGCCCCGAATTCATAGTGAGCTCTCTGTGGCCAAAACTCGAATCAGATGGATGGTTTGGAACAGATAATTGCAAAGGAGCTAACAGATTAGTCAGCTCCACTTTCACGGGTGCCATTACGCACATGGCACGCGGAGCAAATTTATTGAGGCGGTCTCTCACCGCGCTCTCTAGCATCGCTACGTCAACAAGGCTATCGGAGCGCGAAGTGCCAACTTCTTCGCAAAAATGTCGGATTGCCTCTGCCGGATACCCTCGGCGTCTAAGCCCTGCGATGGTTGGCATTCTAGGGTCGTCCCACCCAGAAACGATACCTTCATCAACGAGCTGCTTTAATTTGCGCTTACTTGTGACCGTGTAGCTGGTATTTAAACGAGCAAATTCAATCTGCCGAGGGGCATGAGGGACAGGTAAATGCTCGATAAACCAATCATAAAGCGGTCGGTGATCTTCGAACTCTAGAGTGCAAATAGAATGTGTAACGCCCTCAACAGCGTCTCCCTGACCATGCGCAAAATCATAGGTTGGGTAAATGGGCCATTGATCACCTGTCTGATGATGCGTCGCGTGCCGAATGCGATACAAAATCGGATCGCGTAAGTTGATGTTGGGCGACGCCATGTCGATCTTCGCCCTCAATACCCTCTCGCCATCTGCATACTCGCCTGCTCGCATGCAACAAAAGAGGGACCGGTTCTCCTCTGCGCTGCGATCACGATAGGGGCTGTTTTTCCCCGGTTGGGTCAGAGTGCCACGATACTCCCGCGCCTCTTCTGGCGACAAATCGCAAACATAAGCCATCCCCATTTCAATGAGGTTAAGCGCCCATTCGTAGAATTGTTCAAAGTAGTCGGATGCATGCCGGACCTCACCCGACCACTCGAAACCGAGCCAACGCACATCCTCCTGAATCGAATCAATAAACTCCTGGCTCTCCTTTTCAGGATTAGTGTCATCAAAGCGCAGGTGGCAACGACCACCGAACTGCTCCGCAAGACCAAAATTCACGGCAATAGATTTCGCGTGGCCAATATGCAAAAAGCCATTTGGCTCTGGGGGAAATCGAGTCACCAACTCACTGACTTGCCCCTCAGCTAAATCATTTTCAATCTGAGTGCGTAAAAAATTGCTGCGCAGTTCCGCGGACATGCTGAACCCTGAATCGCGATTGTAAAGCGCGGTACTATACCAACTCGATGTCTCGCATGGCAGATCGGTGTGTTTAGTAACATCAAAAAAATCGGGATCGTCATGGGTCGCTGAGTCTAGTACGATGCGCGCTTTCCCTAATAGCCACTCGAGGTTTCTATGCCAGCAGTACAAGTATTGATGACGACCACCGTCGGACCGATTACGCTCGAGCTAGATGCGGATAACGCCCCCAAAACCGTTGATAATTTTCTTTCCTATGTGGCCGACGGTTCCTACGATGAGACCATATTTCACCGCGTCATCGACAATTTCATGATTCAGGGTGGCGGCTTCAACGCTGACATGGAGCAAAAAGAAACCAATGCGCCCATTGAAAACGAGGCGAATAATGGCTTGAAAAACAATCGCGGCACTATCGCCATGGCGAGAACACAGGACCCACACTCAGCCACCGCACAATTTTTTATCAATGTGCAAGATAATGATTTCCTCAATCACACCGGAGAAAATATTCAGGGATGGGGTTACGCCGTGTTCGGCAAAGTAACCGATGGCGAGGATGTTCTGGACAAAATCCGCTGCGTTCAGACGGGTGGCCAAGCAGGCCATCAGGACGTACCGGTTGAGCCCATCATTATCGAGAGCATCACGCTCATTAGCGAATAGGCAGCGTCTCAAGTGCATAGACTCTTCATCAGCGACCTTCATCTGAGTGAAGAGACTCCTAAAGCTGAGGCCGCCCTGGCAAATCTACTACTGGATAACCCTCTCCCCGACTCACTCGTGATCCTTGGTGACTTTTTTGAGGCCTGGGTTGGAGATGATGACAATGCGCCGCTAGCAAATCGCCTACGGGAACTGCTTTACGAGACGTCGCAGCGCGGCTGCGAAATTTCAATTGCCAGAGGTAATCGTGATTTTATGCTCGGACAGCGGTTCGCCGACGACGTGGGGGCGTCACTGCTCAATGATAAAACATTGATTGATATCGCAAAAAAGCCAGCGATTGTGCTTCATGGCGACACCCTTTGCACTGACGACACAGATTACCAACAGTTCAGGACCATGGTTCATGATGCCGATTGGCAGGCGGAAATGATGAACAAAGAGCTGAACGACCGGCGAGAGCTCGCCCAGCAGTTGCGTTCACTGAGCATCGATGCCGCCAGTAATAAGCCAGAGGACATCATGGACGTAAACTCGGAAGCGGTCAGTGCCTTGATGGCCAGCGTAGGTGTATCGCTAATGATTCACGGCCATACCCACAGACCAGCCAGACATTTACTGCCCCTCGGGGAACGTATTGTGCTGGGCGACTGGAGTGAGACCAGCGGCTGGCTTCTCAGAGAGCGGGGAGACTCACTGACGCTGGAGCAATTTATCATCCATTAATGAATCGCACTCGGGGGGCCGCTGTGAAACCGAAACTCTGTGTCCGCGCCTTCGATCAAAGGCTCCTCCAGACTCCTAAAGTGATCGAGCCTACGTGATACTTCTCTCGCGTCACAGTAGTTTTCAGCCAACTGTAAGTAGTCCTTGAAATGTCGTGCCTCACTTTGCAGCAACTTACTGTAAAAGGCGCCTAACGACGGGTCCAGCTCGGGTGCCAGCCTCGCAAAGCGCTCACAGGATCTCGCCTCAATGAGCGCGCCGACCAGCAAAACGTCTACCAACCGGGCTGGCTCATTCTTTCGTATACCTGCATGCAATCCCTGAGCGTAGCGAGACGCGCTCAGCGTTTGATACTCAAACCCCCTCTTCCCGAGTATTTCGAGTACCTGCTCGAAATGCCGTAGCTCCTCTCGAGCCAGTCGAGACATTTTATTGAGGAGCGAGATATGATTGCCATAGCGGTGCATCAACCCAAAGGCCGTTGATGCCGCTTTCTTCTCACAGTTCGCATGATCGGTCAGCAATAACCATTCCCTCTCGGGAGATAGCGCCGCCTCGATCCATGCATCAGGGGTTCGACAAGGCAAAAATGTCTCGATTCGTTGCAATTCCGCTTTCAAGGTCACCCGATCAGCTCCGATCGAGAACCGTCAACGAAAAGATCTCTGGTAGCCATATACCGATCATAGTGTGCAGCCGACAGGAGCCAAAATTCCTCATCGACTTCATTTCTGATAACGGAGAGCGTCTTGCCTCGGTGCGGGGGAAGAATCTCGAAGCCATATTGCTCAGGTGAAGAAATTTGATTCGCTCCTGCTTTGAGCATGGCAAACACATGACAGTATGGGTCATGTTGGGCCTGGATTCGGATTTGCTGCACGTCTAACTGCCACTTCAATAAAGGCAGATCGATAATCCGTAACTTATTCGCCACGCATTGTGCCAAGAACGCATCCAATCGCCGGTCGATCGCCTGCTTTTGCTCGTGAGAATATCCATTCCAGTCGATAACTTCATGCGCAAAACGCTTGCAGCCGCGACAAACAACGTCACCTACCCCGGTGGAACAGACACCGATGCAAGGCGTTCTTATCGGAGCAAAGTGGGACACGCAGCCTCCAAAAACGGCTAGTTTAGCAGTTTGTGCGAGCAATCTTTGTGGATTTTCGGGTAAGCCAAGGTGCTCGCATGGGTTGAATGAATAAGGGCTATTTAGCCCCTCGGTAACGCTTCGGCCAAATGCCGAGGTATAATACTCCGCAAAATTTTGACTCCTCCCATTATCGCTCTCTATAAGGATCGATCCATGCTTGATGCCTATCGACAACACGTCTCCGAACGCGCGGCACTGGGCATTCCCCCAACACCCTTGTCACCGGCTCAGGTAGCGGAACTCATCGAACTTTTAAAGTCACCTCCCGAAGGAGAAAGTGACTTTTTGTTGGAATTAATCACTGAGCGGGTGCCACCGGGGGTTGATGAGGCCGCCTACGTCAAAGCAGGCTTCCTATCAGCTATCGCCAAAGGCGAGAGTGAATGCTCAATGATTGATCGGATTACGGCAATTCAACTATTGGGTGATATGCACGGCGGGTACAACATTGGCACCCTGATCACGCTGATCGATGACGATGAGCTCGGAGAATACGCCGCCAGTCAGTTGAAAAAAACGCTACTGGTATTTGATGCTTTTCATGACGTCGTTGAGCTGGCCAGTAAGGGCTCCAACAATGCGCAGTCGGTGCTACAGAGTTGGGCCGATGGCGAATGGTTTACCAAAAGAGCGACCGTGCCAGAATCGCTGAAAATGGTGGTGTTTAAAGTGACCGGGGAGACGAACACCGATGACCTCTCACCCGCTCCCGATGCTTGGTCGCGTCCAGACATACCGCTACATGCACTGGCGATGTTCAAAATGGCCCGAGAGGGAATCGAACCCAATGAGCCCGGGGTAACGGGTCCGTTAGAGCAAATAGAAGCGGTTAAAGCTAGCGGCCTACCCGTTGCGTTTGTCGGAGACGTTGTAGGGACTGGATCCTCTCGCAAATCGGCCACCAACTCAGTGCTATGGTATTTTGGGGAAGATACGCCAGGGATACCTAATAAACGTGCCGGAGGCGTCTGCATAGGCGGCAAGGTCGCTCCCATCTTTTACAACACCATGGAAGACGCCGGTGCACTGGTTTTTGAAGCCCCCGTAGACCGGCTACAAATGGGCGATATTATCGAGATACAACCCTATGAAGGCCGCATTTTATCGGCATCAGGGGAGACTTTGTCAGAATTTGAACTTCGCTCCGAAGTGCTACTCGACGAGGTGCGCGCAGGTGGTCGCATTAATCTCATCATTGGGCGCGGACTCACGGCGAAGGCGCGCGAGGCACTAGGACTCGAGGAAAGCACCTTGTTCCGTACGCCAGATCAACCTGAAGCATCCGACAAAGGCTTTACCCTTGCACAAAAAATGGTCGGGCGAGCTTGCGGCGTAGAGGGCATTCGCCCTGGCACCTACTGTGAACCGCGAATGGCAACCGTCGGATCTCAAGACACAACCGGGCCCATGACACGCGACGAGCTACAAGATCTTGCATGTCTCGGATTCTCTGCCGACTTGACGATGCAGTCTTTCTGTCACACCGCCGCCTACCCCAAGCCAGTCGATATCGAAACCCAACACACACTTCCCGACTTCATTATGACCAGAGGGGGCGTCTCGTTGCGTCCGGGGGATGGCATTATCCACAGCTGGCTCAACAGAATGCTACTGCCTGATACGGTGGGCACCGGGGGAGATTCTCATACCCGTTTCCCTATTGGCATATCTTTTCCGGCGGGATCGGGTCTGGTTGCCTTTGCAGCAGCGACAGGAGTCATGCCACTCGACATGCCCGAATCAGTACTCGTACGTTTTAGCGGAAACATGCAACCCGGCGTTACATTGAGGGACTTGGTCCACGCCATTCCTTATTACGCTATTCAAGCGGGACTCCTGACCGTAGAGAAAAAAGGCAAGAAAAACATATTCTCAGGAAGAGTCCTTGAGATAGAGGGTCTTGAGTCTCTCACCGTTGAGCAGGCCTTCGAGCTCTCTGATGCATCAGCGGAACGGTCGGCTGCGGGCTGCACCATCAAGCTGGGTGAGGAAACGATAGCCGGGTATCTCCGTTCTAATATCGTGTTATTGCGATCTATGATCGCCGAGGGGTACGGCGATCCTCGGACATTGGAACGTCGCGCACGCAATATGGAAGCCTGGTTGGAACAGCCCGAACTCATGCAAGCGGACGGCGATGCAGAATATGCGGCCGTCATCGAAATTGATTTAAATGAGATCAATCAGCCGATCGTTTGCGCGCCCAATGACCCCGACGATGCCCGGTTGCTTTCGGACGTGCAGGGCGACAACGTCGATGAGGTATTTATTGGCAGCTGTATGACCAACATTGGGCATTTCAGAGCTGCGGGGCAGTTGCTTGAAGCACACGGCGCGCCCGTCTCAACGCGCATGTGGATCTGCCCGCCTACGCGGATGGATGAACACCAGCTGATGGAAGAAGGCTACTACGCTATTTTCGGACGAGCAGGAGCGAGAAGCGAGATGCCCGGTTGCTCACTCTGCATGGGCAATCAGGCTCGGGTGGCACCTCGGTCTACAGTGCTTTCCACTTCAACCCGTAACTTCCCGAATCGACTGGGAGAAGGCGCCAATGTCTACCTGACATCAGCCGAATTGGCCGCGGTGGGAGCACTTCTGGGAAAACTGCCGACGCCGGAGGAGTATCTGGAGTATGCACAGAAGATCGACTCTATGTCTGACGAGATCTACCGCTACATGAACTTTGATCAGGTGCTGTCTTTTCAGGAACTGGCGAAGGATGGGGCAAAGATTGCCGCCACCTTGATCGACGAGGTCGCGTAGCTGGTACGCCTTGCCGCAGCGGCGGTCATTTTCCTGGAGTCGCTAAGCAACCGAAATAGCCCGAAACCCGCGTTCGCAATCGACTTGAAGATCTGAGAGATCTTCAAGTCCGACCGCGATTCGGATCAGGCCATCACTGATACCTGCTAGCGCCCTCTGTGACTGAGTCAGGCGGCTGTGGGTGGTGGAAGCCGGATGCACAATCGTAGACTTCACGTCGCCCAGGTTCGCAGTCAGGGACATCATGCATGTGTCATTGATGAACCGGAAAGCCGCGGCCCTGCCCCCCTCCACTTCAAAGGCGAGCACGCCACCGTAGCCATTTTGCTGTCGAGTCGCCAAGTCGTGACCTGGATGTCCCGGCAGACCACAGTAATGCACGCTTCTCACTCCGGGCTGTGCCGCCAGCCACTCGGCGAGTGCCTGAGCGTTGCTGCAATGGGCCCTCATTCTGATATCGAGGGTTTCCAGGCCTTTCAACATTACCCAGGCGTTGAACGCACTCATGGTAGGCCCGCAAGAGCGATTGAATGCAACGATTGGCTCGATCAGCGATTTCCTTCCCACGACGGCCCCACCAAGAACGCGCCCCTGCCCATCAAGATACTTGGTTGCGGAGTGCGTTACCAAATCGGCCCCCAATAATAGCGGTTGTTGCAAAACCGGCGTACAAAAACAGTTATCGACAGCAAGAATGGCGCCTATCTCTCGGCTGAGTATTGCCATGGCTGACAGATCTGCAATGGCACTCATCGGATTAGATGGCGTTTCCAGAAATAATAGTTTGGTGGCTGGGGTAGAAGCCGCGCGCCATGCATCAATGTCGGTCAATGGAACAAAGGTAATATCAACCCCGAACTTTCTCAGCGTGTTCTCAAACAAGCCAATGGTTGCGCCAAAAACATCATGTGAACACAGCACATGATCTCCGGCCTTCAAGTGCGCCATACATACTGCCAAAATAGCCGACATTCCCGACGCCGTAGCAACCGCACACTCGCCATGCTCCAGAGACGCAAGGCGCTCTTCGAAGGTACGTACCGTCGGATTGGTGTAGCGAGAATAGACATTACCCAGAACGTCACCGGAAAATTTGGCCGCAGCATCCTCCGCCGAATCGAAGACAAAGCTGGAGGAAGTGAATATGGGTTCCCCGTGCTCGCCCTCTGGTGAGCGCCTGATACCCGCCCTAATCGCTCTGGTGCGAAGCCCCGAAGAATCCAGCCACTCTTCATTATCCGGCGTCATCCTTTTCGCACTCTCTGTCTGTCGGCAATCCTGTCAGCCATCATTGTGCAAACCGACCACCGCGCCATCACTCACCCCAAGACTGCGTGCTTTCCCTTTGGCTGCATCTGCACGCGCCGCTTCGATTGCCTGTAAGTATGTTTCATCAATATTGCCGGCCAGATACTGTCCATCGAATACCGACGACTCGAAACCATCTACATCCGGATTTCCCTCTCTGGAGCATTCAATCAAATCGGATAAATCTTGATACACGAGCCAATCGGCGCCTATCTCCTCTTTGATTTCTTCAACCGATCGCCCGTGAGCTATCAGCTCAGTCGCGGCCGGCATGTCAATACCATAAACATTGGGAAACCGAACGGGTGGAGCAGCCGACGCAAAATATACCCTGCGGGCACCTGCATCTCTCGCCATCTGAATGATCTGCCCACAGGTCGTGCCACGAACGATTGAGTCATCGACCAGCAAAACCGTTTTATCCTTAAATTCGAGCGGAACAGGATTGAGCTTCTGGCGCACTGATTTCTTTCGCTCATTTTGACCCGGCATGATAAAAGTCCGTCCAATGTACCGATTCTTCATGAAACCTTCGCGAAACTTCACTCCCAGTTCGTAGGCAAGGGATTGCCCTGCCACCCGGCTGGTATCGGGTATGGGGATAACCACATCGATATCATGCTCAGACCTGTCTCGAAGGATCTTTTTTGCCAATGCCGCGCCCTGACGCATGCGAGTTTTATAGACAGAAATACTGTCCATCAATGAATCAGGGCGAGCAAAATATACGTGCTCAAAAATGCAGGGCATCAGTCTCGGCTGTTCCGCACATTGTTTTCTATGCAACTCGCCCGTTTGCGTTACACAGATTGCTTCTCCGGGCAGAACGTCACCGAGCAGTTCGTAACCAGCCACATCAAGCGCCACACTTTCTGACGCGACCATATACTCCGGTAGACCATCGCCACCGGCCCGCTGACCCACCACAAGCGGTCTGATGCCGAAGGGATCTCGGAACGCGACTAAACCGAAACCTGAAATGAGTGATACGGCAGCATATCCACCCTCACATCTTTTATGCAGGGTCGACACGGCAGCAAAAATATCCTCAGCTTTTGGGGCAAGCTTACCTAGTCGGTGAAGCTCATGCGCGAAAACATTGAGTAATACTTCGGAATCAGAATCCGTATTGAGATGACGTAAATCAGATTTAAACAACTCATCCGATAAAAACGCCGAATTGGTGAGGTTACCATTGTGGGCAAGCGCGATGCCGTAGGGTGAGTTGACGTAAAAAGGCTGTGCGAGGGCGGTACCGGAGCTCCCCTGGGTCGGATAGCGCACATGGCCTATGCCAAAACGTCCCTGCAACCGCTCCATATGACTCGCGCGGAACACATCTCGGACGAGACCTTCTCCTTTCCTTTGCATCAACTTGCCATCGGAGCATGTCATGATGCCCGCCGCGTCCTGACCCCGGTGTTGAAGCATCGTCAGCGCATCATAAATATCCCCGGTGACGTCCCTTCCCGCTACCATTCCAACTAATCCACACATAATGTTACCTCGGAGCTAAAGCATCTCTGTGGAATCTAACGTGTCTTTTACCGCTTCAGTGGGCTCGGCCTCCAAGACGCGCTCGAAGTTGGCCCCTACCCATTCAGCGACCCAATCAACCGGATCCATCAGCACTGAAGCGTGCACAAGGCTTTGTTCTTCATTCGGCACAATCGCCCGCAATACCACGCTGAGGAGCGCGACAATCAACATGCCTCTCGCCAGTCCAAATAAAGCTCCTAGCATTCGGTTACCCACGTTAAAACCGGGTTGGCGCATCTGCTTTGATAAGAAGACGGCAACCAAACCAAACACCAACAGCACCGCAATGAAGGTCAGCATCCAGGCGATTAAATAGCGCGTGGTAGGTTCATCGATTATGCTTTGCATGGCACTGGCGACCGATGTGGCAAGCAGGTTGGCGCAGAAAAATGCCGCGACCCAACCGATAACCGACAGCACTTCCCTGGCAAAGCCTCGGACTATGCCGTAGCCCGATGAAACAACCCACACTCCCAGAATGAGCCAGTCCCACGCATTAAATCGGCCCACATTCACAAGCAATGCCTCTAACCAGTCACTCATACTACTGGCTATACCTCAGAATTTGGGAATCCACGGAGAGCGCTTGATCGATATCGGGTTTAATCTTTTTTAAACGCTGACGATCAACATTAGGTCCAATTTGAACGCGATATAGGACTTGATTCTCGCTCTGGAATTGCGTGGCGAAGGCCTTATATGCACGCTCGCGCAAAGTTGTAACCAGCGCATCCGCTCGTGCCTCGCTGCTCAGCGTAGCAACTTGCAATACCCAAAACCGGGGCAAACCTTGAGCATCAATCAGCGGCTCTATGTCCGACGAGCTATTTCGTACGAGTGTCTGCTTTGACTCATTCAATACGGGGACAGACTTGGCCGCATCTTCAATCACGCTATCGTCAAGGAATGTTGTCTTATCTGCGTGAGCCTGTTCTCCCTCACTCTGCACTGAGACGTCTGGCAAAAGCGGGTCTACCGATGTACGCAAGCTTTTGGGTGGTGCTATTGGTGTACGGTCAATCTCGGGCTGCTCTGGCCTTGGCCCAAGAACAAGAGGGTCCCGAGTATCGGGTTGTGTGAATATCAGAGGCCAAAACACGATGCCCAGGGCCACTAGCACCAAGGTCCCCACCAAACGTTGTTTGAGCATCGAATCCACTTGCGCCCTTCCTCAAATGCCTCTTGACTAACCTAACAGCGCGAGGGCCTCGCTCACCGTGTGAAAAGACCCGAAGACCACAATACGATCGCCTGGCTGGCAACGCCTCAGCGTCTCTCTCCATACGTCACTGAATGCGCCCTTTGCTGTCACCCGATCAGGCCCGATTTCGCTGATGAGCTGCTCTGCGGGCATCGCTCTGAGAGTACGGCACAGGTCAATCACACTCCAATCAGTAAAGACTCCAGCGCAAGCGGAGATCATATCACGGACCGGCTTGTCCCCCATCACGCCAAAAATAGCGCGCGTTGCCCCCTCGCAGGGGTTTTGAAGCAAGAATTCGACAAGCGCGTCTACCGACTCCCTATTGTGAGCGACATCAAGCACCACTCGTACGCCACTCACCTCAAGGTGAGTGAGTCGCCCTGGGAGCGCAACTGTGCTCACGGCCGTGAGAAGCTTATCCGTGATTGGACTTACCCCACTCGACTCAATCGCCTGCAATGCCGCTCCGATATTGCTCTCCAACAAACCAGATGGCTTGGGCAGAGACATCACATGGCCTTCAACACTTTGCAGCCGGCCATCAAGAATTTGCCAATCCCGATCGATGTATTGCGCGATTGCCCCTCTATCAGAAAGTGTCTCAACAAGGGTGGTCGGCGGATCAATCTCCGCTACGACGCAAGGGCAACCCTCCCTGGCAACACCCGCCTTTTCAACCGCAATGATCTCGCGGTTATCGCCCAGCCAGTCTGTATGATCGAGACCAATGCTGGTGATTACAGTGACATCGGCGTTCACGATATTGACGGCGTCGAGTCTGCCCCCGAGCCCCACCTCGAGCACCTGTTGTGCCACGCCTTTTTGTCGAAATATCCACAAAGCCGCGAGGGTTGCTGTCTCGAAATAGGTCAGAGAAATGCGATTACGTGCGACTTCAATAGCCTCAAAGGCGTCGACAATACAGGCGTCATCCACCATCTCGCCATCAATTTGAATACGCTCGTTAAATCTCAACAAGTGGGGAGAGGTATAAGTACCAACGGAATACTCGGTGGAAATAAGGCCTGCCGTTATCACAGCCGCAACGGAGCCCTTGCCATTAGTGCCCGCTATGGTGAAGGTGTGTATGTGCGTATCCAGAACGCCGAGCGCGCGCGCCACCGATGACACCCGTTCAAGGCCCAGCTCAATTTCAACAGGATGTCTGGACTCCAGACGATCTAACCAAGCCTTCAGGGACTGGTCAGGCATGCTCCGAAGATGCACCGCGGTTATCTGCAATGATGACCTCGCCCTCCAGGGCATTCGAGGTCTGACCGGGTGCCTTGACGCCGCTGAATTTAGCCATTACCCGCGCCAAAGTCTCACGCATATCATTGCGGTGCACGATCATGTCTACTGCGCCGTGCTCCAACAAAAACTCACTGCGCTGGAATCCCTTGGGTAACTTCTGACGGATCGTTTGTTCAATTATGTTGGGTCCAGCAAAACCTGCTCGAGCCTCAGGCTCCGCCACGTTAATATCTCCAAGCAGGGCGAGAGACGCTGACACACCGCCGTATATAGGGTCAGTTAGCACCGAGACATAAGGAATGCCCTGCCCCTTCAGCCGCTCGATGACTGCCGAGGTCTTCGCCATTTGCATTAGCGAGATGAGCGCCTCCTGCATCCGTGCACCACCAGAGGCTGAGAAACATACGAGCGGAGTTCGCGTCTCCAGAGCAACGGTAGCTGCCCTAGTAAACTTTTCCCCTACGGCGTACCCCATAGACCCGCCATGGAAATTAAATTCGAACGCGACTGCGACAACCGGCACTCCCAGAATGCCGCCGCGCATGGCGATCAACGCGTCTTTTTCGCCCGTGCTTCTTTGTGCGGCCGTTAACCGATCACGGTACTTTCTTTTGTCTTTGAATTTCAGGTGATCAACAGGTTCAATATCCGCGAACAACTCCTCCGCACCGTGATCAAGGCATAGTTCCAGTCTGCGCCTTGCTCCAATTCTCATATGGTGGTCGCATTTGGGACAGACCTCGGCGTTCCGCTCAAGATCAGGCTTATAAAGTATTGCCTCGCATTTGACGCACTTCTTCCACAAGCCCTCGGGTACGCTGGTGCGATTGGCACTGTCGTCCTTAGTCACACCGGAAGGTAATATCTTGTCAATCCAACTCATGGGACTCCCCACCGATTTTGCGCGCCAGTATACGAGCGGGAGCGGGCCCTAGGAAGGTGAAGAGTCCACACCCGAACGGATGCGTTTCAGAAGTTGTACCGCGGCCTCATGAATCTGGATCTCTTCCAAACTGGCGTCAGCCCGAGATTTTCTCACCATTTCATCGATGAGTGCGCTCCCCACCACGACTGCATCGGCAACTTGCGCCACATGGCTTGCACTGTCGGAGTCTTTTATTCCAAAACCGACTGCAACCGGAAGGTCTGTCATGCCGCGAATCACTCCAACCCGCTGCGCAACCTCATTGACATCGATCTGCCCGGAGCCGGTGACTCCTTTCACTGCCACGTAATAAATAAATCCACGCGCACGAGCAACAATGGTTTCGATTCGCTCGTTCTCCGTAGTAGGGGAGATCAGAAAAATATTGTCGATGCCGACCTGGATTAACGCGTGGTCGAGCCGCCCCACTTCTTCGGGGGGCAAATCGACCGTGATCAACCCGTCTACCCCGGCGACAGAACTGGCCTCAGCAAAGGAATCATATCCGAAGCGTTCGATTGGATTGGCGTATCCCATCATGACTACGGGCGTATGCGTGTTATCCCTCCGAAAATCGGTAATGATATCCAGCACGCCCCGCAAGGTCATCCCATTCGCCAGCGCTCTTTCATGGCCCAATTGGATCACAAGTCCCTCGGACATGGGATCCGAGAACGGCACCCCGACCTCAAGGACATCTGCTCCGGCGGCCACCAATTGATGCAGCAACTCAACGGTCCCCGAGGGACTGGGGTCCCCAGCAACCACGTAAGGGATCAACGCCTTTTTTCGCTGCGCTTTCAGCTTTGCGAATACACCAGTTAACCGGCTCATGAAACGCAGTCAGACCTCTATTCCCTCAAGTGCGGCAACGGTAAGGATATCCTTGTCGCCGCGCCCAGAGAGATTAACAATGATGTGCTGGTTTGGGCTCATCTCTGAAGCCAACTTCTCCGCATAGGCAAGGGCATGGGCAGTTTCAAGTGCCGGCATAATTCCCTCAATACGAGTCAGCCTATGGAAAGCCTCCAGCGTTTCTTGATCGTCAGCAGTCACATACCTGACGCGACCGATATCCTTCAGCCACGCGTGCTCTGGGCCTACGCCTGGATAATCAAGGCCCGCCGAAACCGAGTGGGTTTCAAGGATTTGTCCATCATCGTCCTGCATTAAATACGTACGATTTCCATGGAGAACTCCTGGACTACCCACCGATAGTGGCGCGGCATGCTGCCCAGTTGACAGCCCCTTGCCACCGGCTTCAACTCCGTACATCTCGACGCCTAAATCCTGAAGAAACGGGTGGAATAAACCGATTGCATTGGAGCCGCCTCCGACGCAGGCCACCAGTGCATCTGGCAGTTTGCCAGTTTGGGAAAGAGATTGAGTACGGGCCTCTCTCCCGATAACACTCTGAAAATCACGCACCAACATCGGATAAGGATGAGGCCCCGCTACGGTACCAATGATATAAAAAGTACTATCGACATTGGTCACCCAGTCTCGCATCGCCTCATTCATCGCGTCCTTTAATGTCCGCGAGCCCGACGTTACCGGCACCACATCGGCGCCTAGCAACTTCATTCTGTAGACATTGAGCGATTGCCGGCGAATATCTTCCTCCCCCATGAAGACATGGCATTCGAGGCCAAGTCTTGCTGCCACGGTCGCGGTCGCAACGCCATGCTGCCCAGCTCCGGTCTCCGCTATAACCCTCCGCTTACCCATGTATTTAGCAAGAAGTGCCTGACCTATCGTGTTATTCACCTTGTGAGCACCAGTGTGATTCAGATCCTCTCTCTTTAAAAATATCCGTGCCCCACCAATTTGGTCAGACAAGCGAGAGGCTTCGTAAAGCGGTGAAGGTCGCCCTACATAATGGGCAAGATCGCGATCAAACTCAGCGATAAACGATGCGTCCGATTTGAGAGACGCGTAGAGCGCTTGGAGTTCAGTCAACGCCGTCATCAATGTCTCGGCGACGAATTTACCGCCAAATTGACCAAACCTTCCATTGGCGTCTGGTACGGATGCAAAAAGTTCGGGGGTCACCTCAACTGTCATAACACTAGGTCCTGTGCGGCTAGGCGAGCATTCACGATGAAAGCTCGCATCTTCTCTTTGTCTTTAATGCCTCGTTGACTTTCCACCCCGCTACTCACATCAATGGCGCTGGGTTGAACTTGGCGAACGGCGCGCGCGACATTATCAGGAGAAAGGCCCCCCGCCAATAGCACTCGGTGCCGTAAATTGGGGACGACTCTGTCCCAATCAAACGGCGTACCTGAACCACCAAATTGCCCGTTGTGAACACTATCGAGTAACAGTCCACTGGCATCTCGGTAAAGTGCATCGACGGTTGAAAGGTCTGTCGCTTTTGTCATCGGTATCGCTTTAATATAGGGCCGGTTGAACTGCGCACAAAACTCGGGCGTCTCGGCCCCATGAAACTGCAGGCAATGTAGCGGCAGTGCCGCCAGCACCTCTTCAACCTGCCCTTTCGTGGGGTTCACGAACAGGCCCACGAGCATTCCCAAGCCGTTCACAGCGCGGCTAATCTCTCTGGCTTGCTCGAGTGATACGGATCGGGCGCTTTCGCGGAAGAAAATGCACCCTATTGCATCTGCACCCAGAAGCAACGCCCGTTCCGCATCTTCATGCCGAGTGATGCCACATATTTTAATGCGCACCCAACTAAACCTTTTGCGAAAACTTCATTCTAGCAGATAGCTCCACCGCTAGAGGCGCCCCGTCAGCAGGGTCGGGCCGTCAGGGGTTTCCGGCAAATTAAATATCGCAGGGTACGCCACCCGGACGAGATACAGCCCAGCAGCGGGAGCGGTTTCGGCGGCCACCTTACGATCGCGCCCGTGCAATGTCTGCACAAACCACTCTGCTGAGCACCTGCCAGAGCCAACAGCCAGTAGCGATCCGGCAATGTTGCGAACCATGTGATGCAAAAAAGCATTGGCCGTAATGTCGATGACCACATAGTCACCCATACGCTCCACCACACAATGCTTTACTTCGCGGATTGCAGTGGCCGACTGACAGCCGGCCGCACGGAAAGCACTGAAATCCTGCTCGCCCAGCAGCGCGCTGGCGGCCACATTCATCGGTTCAAGATTCAATGCCTGTCGAGACCAGCACACCAAACCCTCGATGAGAGCTGAGCGAATAGGCGTCATCAACACTAGGTATCGATAACGTCGCGACAGTGCGCTGAACCGAGCGTGAAACTCCGCACCGACGGGGGTAACCCAATGCAACCTTACGTCGGCTGGAAGATAGCGATTGGCGCCGATGCACCACGCCTTCGGACTGCGCTGCACCGGGGCATCGAAATGAATAATCTGACCGAAGCCATGGACCCCGGTGTCGGTCCTACCAGCGCAAACGATACGCACGGAGGTCCCAGCTACAGTGCCAAGGGCTGACTCAACCTCTTCTTGCACCGTCGCGACAGACAGATGTGTTTGCGCCTGCCAACCATGGTAATGCCCCCCATGATACTCGACCCGCGCAGCAAGCCTCTGCCCTGTGGGGAGCAACTCGTCAGAAAGTCTCAATAGATCACGATACCTCGAGACGCAGCAATAACTCTCTCGCTTCGGCCTGTTGCGTCAGATTGCCTTCTCTAGTCACCTCTGTGAGCACGAGTCGCGCCCCCTCCTCATCTCCCATGTCGAGGTATGCCCTGGCCAAATCCAGTTTGCTATCGACGGGGTCGGTCTCAAGACCATAAATCGACTCTTCTGTGCCCGAGGATTCCTGATCAGCTACTCCAGCCTCGGCAAAGCGCTGAACTTCCTCAGAATTATCGGTGACGGGCACCAACGACAACTCCGTGCCCTCTGGCGCCCGCGTCACGCCCGCGCTTGCTAGTCTCTGACTTGCCCTCTCAATTAACTCAGCATCACCGCCTTGTTCAATCTGAGCAAGAAGTGATTGCGCTTCTCGGAAATGGCTTTGCTCTAAATAACATTCCAATAGTCGCAATACTAAAGATTGCGAAGTCGCACCGTCACGAAAAGCCGCGCTCAACACCTCTTCCGCCTGATCTGGCCGTCCGTAGGCCAAGTAGACCTCCGCCTCCTCAAGCGCCTTAGCGGCGCGAATCTGCGGATCTGAAAGCAGACCTTCCTGAGCCGTTCCCGCTGGCGTCTCCAGCTGCACCGGTTGCTTCACGCCATCGTCGCCGTCTGACTGAGTGCGGGAACGAGCGCGTTGACCCAACCTCCCCGCCAATGCACCCGCAATCAGCAAACCGACAGCGCCCAAGACAAGCCACTTGGAGGGATTTTTTTCGGTTTGCGTGACGATAATAGGCGGCTCCGGCTTAGTGGTCGCCGCCAACAGCTGGGAGCGGAGTAGTTCAAGCTCTGTATCGCGTTGTTTGAGCTGCCGCTCCATCCTCTGCAGATTGCGCTCGAGCGCCTCAACCTTGATCAATAGCGCATCAAACTCAGGGGATGTAGGCATATCCGTCGAGGACTGGGCACTCCCCACAGATAAGTCCGGCTGAGTCCGGGCCTCGTCGAGGCGAAGCGTGTCAGGCACAGCAGTCATAGGAGCGGCAGGTAAAGCCTGATCAATCGCAGGCGTCGGGTCTGCGACCAACGTTAAACCCGGACTCAGGGCCGAGCTGGGGTCCGACCATGCTGCATTTTGACTGGAGACTTCCTTTCTCGCATCTCGCGCTGATATGGAAATGTCTCCCGCTGTTGGCAAGTTCAGGAAATAACCGGATTTAAGTCCATTAACATTCTCGCGATCAAAGGCCTCGGGATTTAGCAAGACAATGCTCAACATTGCTTGCTCAATCGTGATGCTCTCTGGCTTTGCTGTGGAAGCAATGCGCCAGAGCGTATCGGCATTCCTTACCAGATAATTACCCCCGGGCCGGATCACATCTGTAGCGCTGCTCTCGGTCGCCGATGCACGTCTTTCAGAAAGTGCCGCTTCTCTCGATGAGCGCTGAGCCGAAATGCCAACAGTGGCCTCAGTCATGGTCGGAGGTAGATCGATCAACAAAGTGTATTCCCGGAGCAGACGGCCTTCAGGCCAGCGCGCCTCGACAACGAAATTTAAATAGGGTTCGCGCAGGGGCATCTTTGTGGTCATCAGAGCCACTAGTGTCGCGTCTACAACCTTTACGTCGAAGACTATCCCAGTCAAAAAATAGGCTCTGTCGACGCCCAGACGCTCAAAGTCCTGCTGGGACGCAAGACCTACCTTGATGTCCGCAGGATCGAGGCCGTCTGCGTCCAGCAATAGCAATTCCGCCCAAAGGGGCTCATTAAGATGTGAATGGAGAGAGGTGTTACCCAGACCGAGAGTCCAGCCAGCATGGGCAAATAAAGCCGCAAGTGCGGCGACCACAGTACGCTGTATCAACCTCTTCATGAAATCGCCGCCTTCCCCTTCCTTTGGTCTGGCTTCAACGCAACCCCTGCCGCCTTCTCCTTGGCATTTACACCAGCGGGATCCACGTCGCACTTGTTCTATAGATACGTAGACAGTAGCACCTCGGCAATCTGCACGCTATTGAGGGCAGCACCTTTGCGCACGTTGTCAGCGACAACCCAGAGATTCAAGCCTCTTGGGTGTGAAATATCTGCTCTGACGCGCCCTACAAACACTGGATCCGCACCTGCTGCCTCACTGACCGGTGTGGGATAGCCTCCAGGTTCGAGAGAATCTAATACCGCAACACCGTCCGCAGCTTGCAACAAGGCCCGAGCCTCGGTGACTGACACCGGCTCTCTAGTCTCAATGTGAACCGCCTCTGCGTGACCATAAAACACGGGCACACGGACACAAGTGGGGTTAACTCGGATGGATTCGTCAGCGAGAATTTTTTGAGTTTCCCAAACCATCTTCATTTCTTCTCGGGTGTAACCATTTTCAAGAAAAGTATCGATGTGCGGAATCACGTTGAATGCGATTTGTCGGGGGTACACCTTTGGCTCAGCTTCTTTGCCGTTCAAAAGTCTCGCCGTCTGCCCGGCAAGCTCTTCAATGGCGTCTTTACCCGTGCCGCTCACCGCCTGATATGTTGCGACATTGATTCGTTCGATACCCGCTACATCGTAGATAGGCTTTAAAGCCATCAGCATTCCGATGGTGGAGCAGTTGGGATTGGCAATAATATTCCGCTGGCGAAACTGACCAATCGCCTCCGGGTTTACCTCGGGAATGACCAGGGGAATATCCTCGTCGCGCCGAAAATGCGACGTATTATCGATGACCACACATCCTTGCTGGGCTGCAATGGGCGCATACTCAGCGCTCACATCGCCCCCAGCAGAAAATAATGCAACCGGGGTCTGAGAGAAATCAAAATTACTGAGATCCTGAACCGTGTGTCGTTTGCCTTTGAACTGCAGAGATTTGCCAACGGAGCGGCTCGATGCCAGTGGAAACAGCTGATCTACCGGAAAATCTCGAGATTCGAGGATCTCAATCATCGCTTCTCCGACGGCTCCAGTGGCCCCCACTACTGCTACATTTACGGCTTTCATACGCTAATACCAATCATTCTTTGCCCAACGCAGCAATCACCGCATCACCCATCTGGGTCGTCCCCACTGGGGCCAAGCTATTTTGATCTTTGCCGTTACTGGCAATATCAGTAGTCCTCAGCCCCTGTGAGATAACCGAGGCCACTGCCCTGTCAATACGATCGGCGATATCATTTAGTTGCAACGAATAACGGCACATCATTGCGGCTGATAATATGGTTGCCAAGGGGTTCGCCAGATTTTGTCCTGCGATATCCGGTGCAGAACCATGCACTGGCTCATAAAGACCCCGGGAGTGAGCGTTAAGGGACGCCGAAGGCAGCATTCCGATAGAACCTGTCAGCATCGCAGCGATATCGGACAAAATATCGCCAAAAAGATTGCCCGTCACCACGACATCGAACTGCTTCGGCGCTCTCACCAGTTGCATCGCGGCGTTATCGACATAAAGGTGGCTGAGTTCCACCTCGGGGTATTCCTTGCTCAAGCTCTCAAGGACCTCCCGCCACAGCATGGTCACCTCCAGCACATTGGCTTTATCGACAGAACACAGCCGGCCATTGCGCTTCTTCGCCGCCTCAAAGGCCAAACGACCAATGCGCCTGATCTCATTTTCGTCGTAACGGTCCGTATTCACACCCTCACGGACCCCGTCCTCACGGGTATTAATGCCTCGCGGTTCGCCGAAATAAATCCCGCCAGTCAGCTCTCGAACGATCAGTATGTCGAGTCCGGCTACTAAATCCGATCGCAAGCTGGACGCCTGTGCCAACTCAGGAAAAAGCATCGCAGGTCGCAAGTTACAAAATAAGTCTAGATCTGAGCGAATCGCGAGTAGCCCGCGCTCAGGTCGGTCTGCAGCGGGCAACCCATCCCACGCCGGACCTCCCACCGCGCCAAGCAAAATAGCGTCTGCTTCACGCGCCAATTTTTGTGTGCTGGGTGGATATGGCGCCCCCTCTTTATCGATCGCTATGCCGCCAATGTTTGCCTCACTAAACGTGAAACCCAGCTCATAGCGCGTATCCACTGCCTCCAATACACGGCGCGCCTGCGCAACGACCTCAGGCCCAATACCGTCACCCGCGAGCAGCAACAGGTCATAGTTCACAACACCAAATCCTCAAACAACCACGGAAAACGCTTGGCGTGATGCTCTTCAAACGCCTTTATCGCGTCTGTGCTCTCCAGCGTAATGCCCACATCATCGAGTCCCTGCAAAAGACACTCTCTACGAAAAGCGTCTATTTGAAAGGGCCAGATATCGCCGTTTGGTAGCGTCAATGTATTGGCGGAAAGATCCACTTGCAGGCGAAAGCCTTCAGTCTCAAACAGCATATCGAAAAGCACTTGTACTTGAGTCGCAGACAGCTCGATGGGCAAGATGCCGTTTTTGAGCGCATTTGAACGAAAAATATCCGCAAAACTTGGGGCAATGACACAGCAGAATCCATCGTCAGCGAGCGCCCAAGCCGCATGCTCTCTGCTAGAACCGCAGCCAAAGTTCTCTCTGGCCAACAAAATAGAAGCATTTTGATAACGGGGAAAGTTAAGCGGGAAGTCTGGATTGAGCGGCCGCACGCTGTTGTCCGCGCCGGGGGCGCCCTCATCGAGGTAGCGGAGATCGTCAAAAAGATTGGGGCCAAACCCCGACCTTTTGATCGACTTCAAAAACTGCTTCGGTATCATTAGGTCAGTGTCGACATTGGCTCTATCCATCGGCGCAACCAAACCGTCGTGTTGAGTGAAAGCGCGCATTACAAACCCTCCCCAACGACGTCCGAGACTGCTTCGACGTCATCGATGGAGACAAAATGCCCCATTACCGCTGCTGCAGCGGCCATAGCAGGGCTGACAAGGTGTGTTCGTCCACCGCCACCCTGACGGCCCTCAAAGTTTCGATTGGAAGTGCTCGCGCAACGCTCACCGGGCTCTAGACGATCCGCATTCATAGCAAGGCACATTGAGCAACCGGGCTCGCGCCATTCCATCCCAGCCTCCATAAAAATCTGGTCCAAGCCTTCTGCCTCAGCCTGCGCCTTAACCAGACCTGAACCTGGAACAACCAATGCTTTCTTAATGGAAGATGAAAGCCGCCTACCTTCCAATACAGCGGCAGCTTCTCGAAGGTCTTCGATGCGTGAGTTAGTACAAGAACCGATAAAAATCGCGTCCGGCTGAATATCGGTGATCGGCATACCTTCGCTAAGCCCCATGTATTTCAGCGCTCTTTGAAGGCCTTGTCGTGCGGTCTCATCGGGCATGTCGGCAAGACGCGGCACATGTCCATCGACCGATGCCACCATCTCGGGGGACGTCCCCCACGTAACCTGCGCCCTAACGGTGCTGCCATCTATCTCGATACTGCGATCAAAGTGTGCCTCATCATCGCTTCGCAGGCTTCTCCACCAAGCTTCAGCCGCTGTCCAGTGCTCGCCCTTTGGGGCGAGGGGCTTGCCACGGACGTACTCTACCGTGACATCATCAACCGCTACTAAACCACATCGCGCGCCCGCTTCGATGGCCATGTTACATAGGGTCATACGTCCTTCCATCGTCAACGCACAGACTGCATCGCCGGAAAATTCCAGCGCATAACCTGTGCCCCCTGCAGTGCCAATACGTCCAATAACTGCAAGTGCAAGATCCTTCGCCGTGACCCCTCTTGGGAGATGCCCGGTGACCCGCACTCTAAAGTTTTTCATTTTTCTCTGGATCAAGCACTGAGTCGCCAGAACATGCTCCACTTCGGAGGTCCCGATGCCATGCGCCAACGCACCAATAGCGCCGTGAGTTGAGGTGTGAGAATCGCCGCACACGACGGTCATACCGGGCAGTACCGCCCCTTGCTCCGGTCCCATGACGTGAACAATTCCCTGGCGTATGTCGTTTAGCGGTATCTCAGCGATATCGAAAGTTTTGCAATTGTCATCCAATGCTTGGAGTTGGATACGTGAAACCGGATCTGGCAATGCAGCGAGCCCTGCTGCACGCTCGGATTGCAGGGTCGACACGTTATGGTCCGGGACCGCAAGGTTAGCGTTTCTCCGCCAAGGTGATCGGCCTGCAAGAGACAGACCTTCAAACGCCTGAGCAGAGGTCACCTCATGGAGGAGATGCCTGTCAATATAGATCAGCGAGGTGCCATCCTCCCGCTGATCAACGAGATGTGCCTCCCACAGTTTGTCATATAACGTTTGCGCCATAAGGTCCCGGTCCTGGTCATGCCGACAAGACAAAATTTCTATCTCGGCGGCGAGCAAGCGTGTGAAAAAGCGAGGAGTATAGCATCGATATAGCCCGAATCTGGGAGCGCCAAGCGGCCTCGGGTGAACCCAGCCATCAGATGCTTACAGGTCACACACCGGACAAATTCAGCCTTGCTGATGCATAATTTTCCAGCAATGGTGGATTCGCGCTGAGCGTGAAAAATCAGGCGGAATTGACGCGGTTGTCACATCCTCCAGCCGCCATATCGATCGCACCTCGGCATCAAGTTCAAATTTCCGCCGATTAGTAGAAAAATATAAAACACCATCGGGAGTGAGCCGCGCCATAGCCAGGTCGAGCAGGCTTTTGTGATCGGCTTGAACATCAAAATCCGCGTGACCCTTCGAGTTTGAGAAAGATGGCGGGTCCAACATGATGACATCATATGTACGGCTGTCTTCCTGCAGCCACTGACGCACATCTGCCTTGACACTGCGGTGCTGACGTTCTGACAGACCATTGAGAGCAAGATTCTCGCGGAACCACTCCAGGTAGGTAGCCGATGAGTCAACACTCGTGCTGGTCGTAGCACCACCCAATGCTGCGTGTAATGTGGCCACTCCGGTGTAACTAAAAAGATTCAAAAAATGCTTGCCCTTACTTTGCTGACCGAGCCAGTGTCGCAGGGGTCGATGATCCAAAAAGAGTCCAGTGTCCAGATAATCGTGAAGATTAATCAATAATTTAGCGGCACCCTCTTGCACGATAATTCGGCTCTCTCCCGCGCCGAGTCGTTGATACTGATCTCGACCCCGCTGTCGGCTTCTTGTCTTGAGTGCGATGTTGGAGCCGTCTGCAATATTGAAAACAGCCTGCAATGCGCAAAGAACCTCGCGCAAATGTTCCTCCGCCTTGTTTTCTGGAATCGCCTTTGGTGCCTGGTATTCCGCAACATGCAGGTGGCCGTCGTACCAGTCGATTGCCACAGAATATTCGGGAATATCTCTGTCGTATAGCCGATAACAACGGATATTGCCCCGTTTGACCCAAGGTTTCAGGCGTCGCAGATTTTTTCTAAGTCGATTTGCTAGGCTCAAAGCACCGCTAGAGAGCGCAACCTCCTCCCCACCCGTTTCGGGCGCTGTCGCACGTGATGCAGGGGGCGGACCCGACCGCTCGAGTGGCTTGAATCGATTATCAGCATCTAGCTTGAACTGCAAACAATGAAGTTCAAGGCGACCATTATTGAATCGACGACGTTTGTGAGCGCGCAATCCGACAGCCTTACCCAGCGACAGGTCAGAGGTTAGAACGAGTCCCTCCCATCCGATAAATTCGCGACTCATCACGTCACCGATAGCCGAGTACAGATGGGGCAATGTGCCGCTTTCGCCCATTCTCTCACCCCATGGCGGGTTCATGACGAGTAGGCCCGATGGCAGGGAACGATGCGTGGGGCGCTTCACTTCGGCAAGACTCTTGCATCGTATTCTGACGATTTCCTCCAATCCCAATCGCGCAATATTTTCCTGTGCGCGCCTCACTGCACGGATATCGGCGTCATATCCTCTGATCTCAATCTCGCCGCCACTCATGCCAGCGCGGGCCTTTGCCTCGCCTCTAATCGCGGCCCACTGGGCAGCATCGTGGCCCAGCCACCCGGTAAAGCCAAATTGCCGGCGAGACAGTCCCGGCGCACGATCCAGCGCCATCAACGCGGCTTCCAAAAGCAATGTGCCGGACCCACACATGGGGTCTATAAAAGCCTCACCCGCCTTTGAGCGCGACGGCCAATCGGCCCCCAAGAGTGCGGCAGCAGCAACGTTTTCCTTTAGCGGCGCGAGGCCGCCGTCCAATCGATAGCCCCGGCGATGCAAGCTGTCGCCCGAGAGATCGATTCCAAAGGTAACCTGCCCCTTCGAGAGTCGTACCGTGACGCGAACATCGGGTTGTTTCAGATCTACTGAGGGCCTACTGAGACCTGCTTCGCGAAACTGGTCGACTATAGCATCCTTGACTTTTTGAGCCCCAAATTGCGCATTGCGCATCCAACTTGCACGGCCCGAGAAGTCGACTAAAAAAGTTGATTTTTCAGTTAGATGTGAACGCCAGCTGAGGTTCTTTGTCGCCTGATATAGATCATCCGCACCCTCAACATCAACCCGACTTAAGTGCAACAATACCCGGTTGGCCAAACGACTCCACAAGCACACTCGATAGCCCAGAGCCAGGTCGCCACAAAATGAAACCCCGACCGGCCTCTCAACCACCTCCTCCGCGCCCAAAGTCAGAAGCTCCTGAGTGAGTAACACTCCGACCCCGGTGGGGCAGGTCGCGAGATAGCGATGGACTGTCATCGCAATTCACCCTGCTCCAACAAAAAGATTTCTCGCAGCAACTCTCGCCAGGTCGCATACTGGGTATCGAGGGTGCCTTCTAGCGTAATAACGGCATCTTCTGTGGTCATTACCACGGGCTCACTCTCACCCTCTAGAGCTTCCGCCAACCCGAATAACGCCTGCTCCTGAATACGGTAGGACCGATAGGCAGAATAGCTTGCCTGCATTCGGGAAAACTCGCCGCCTCCTTTGCCAGCCGCTCGTGACGACGCCATCGATTCATACTGATCTAGCCAGTTCGCCTGCTCAATACTCGCTTGACGCCACAGGTAGTATGTTGGACCTGCCCTTTCCAACAACATTCCCAACTGCTCATCAACAGCATCACAGAATAAATATTCCTGGTTTCTGATTCTTTTTACCCTACCCAACATGGGGTCATTGCTCGCAGGCATCCGTTTGAGCCTCAGCGTTGGCGAAGTGTTGTCCAAGTAATCGGAGAACACGTCGGGTGCCAACGATCGGGCATACAACATGTCCGCTATCGATATCACACTGGATCGTTGCACCTCTGTCCTGCTTAACCAGTAGTCACGCATACGATTACTCACAACGTGAAATATCCTGCTTAAATCAGAGAGATTATCCGACGGCGTGCTTTCTCTGTAAGCCAAGCGCAAAGCGAGCCACTCCGCTCCCGTTATGTCAGAAACCTGCACGTCAAGAATCAAGTCTCGTCCGTCAGAAGCCACAATCGTGGCTCGAATATTCACAGGCGCCAATGGAGATACCGTGGGCACAACACGCACCGCGCCCCATTGAGCACTGCTTACCAGGGCCTCGCGCAGAAGCCCCGGCAACAATCGCGACTCTAGCTTTCGCACGGCCATATAGGCAGCCGTTTCTCCCGCATCCGGACCCACATCAAATATCGCCACATTGATGTCGGGCGCCAGCAAAAATGGCTCGTCAGCTATATACAAGGGTTCTGGCGCGGCCGAGCGGACCATTGACGCCGCGTCATTGGGGTCCGGATTTTGCTGCGATGCGGGGATTGAGGTAGCACAACCCAATACGCTGATCAACCATGGGGACAAACACAATCGTAAAATAGCGATGCGCATCACCGAGCCCATACTTACTCCGGATCCACGTCTTCGGTTGTACAGACGCGCCCCCGAGACAATGTTTCGATACAGCTATAACCGCGCTTAGTCGGGTCATACCGACCAAAAACTTGACTGATCACAAAATCGTGGCCCGTTCTCGGGTCGCTCAGTTTGGTGCGTTGCGCCAGCGAGTTGCCATCGCCAGATCGGGTAAAACGATGCGCCACACTTAATCCATCAGGAAGCTGGATGACAAAATGCCATTGCTGACCATCCCACCAGCAAATCTCTCGTCCTAGGCGACTGGTCTCATCTCCCGCTACGCCCAAGGAGCAAATGAGCGCGAAACTATTCTCCCGCTCGATTCTGATCCATTGAGTGTCTTGCTCAATCTCAAGCAAAGTGGACTCTGTCACAAGCTCGGCCATCTTTGCCAACGCAAATAGGGTATCGACGTCCCCCAACCTCGTTCCCTGATAAGGCGAGCCTTTTTCTGCGGACTCATTCCGACGGCGAATCTCCCGCTGTACCTCTCTAAAGGTGCTGTTGAGCTGATTCTGAACACTATCGCTACGCGCGTAGTCGACTTCCCAATAGCCCGAAAAATCAGGCGGAGGGACATCAGACATTACAGGCTGCACGTCACTATTGCTGCACCCCAGCAGCCCCATCGAAAAGCCAAGCGCGGTGAGAAACAACCGATAACCGACCACTAGCGGGGAAATAAACCAGCGTAAACCGTATACCGCGTCAGCAAGAGAGCACCCCGTCAACGCTCGGCAGAACCCCATACATTATATCCGGCAATCCGAGGCGTTCCCGGCAAATACATTTGATCAAATCGTCCAACACGGAATTGCGCATCGCGAATTAGGCTCACAATAGGCCGATTGAGATTGCAGCCGCCAAGCAAACGCCGCCAGGTCGGATTGACCCGCCTCTGCCACTGAGCCACTGAGGCATCCGGCGCCTCCCCATGCTCACAGAACACAAGCCGCCCGCCAGGTTTGAGCACACGATACGTTTCGGCCAGCGCCGCCCCTGCATCAGGAATCGTGCAGAGACTATAGGTCATGAGCACAGTATCAAAGTGAGCATCAGGAAGCGGCATACTCTCGGCTGAACCCTCGACAAATTCCAGTGGAATTCCCAGCGCTTTGGCTCTTGGCTGTGCCAGCCGCCAACTCGTCTGACAAGGGTCAATACCCACCAGCGAAGTGACGCTGTTTGAGTCATAGTACGGCAGGTTTTGTCCAGCCCCCATCCCAATCTCGAGCACCGCGCCCTTCGCCAATGGGACCACCTTCTGCCGCTGTTTGAGAATCGGCTTGGTGCCGCAAGCACAGGTGACAAGTCGTGGAACAATTACCTCGTTATAAAACCCCATCGCTCACACTCCTGGCTAAGATCCAACATCGATAGTGCCGTAAATGGCGCTATCGGATAATTACTGATGCCGCACGCAATTCAATGCTAACGAAAGTCCTCTGGAACTTCGCCTTGTGCTGCGCGGGCGGCGTCAGCTTGTTCCTCCAGTGCTCGCTGTAGTCTCGCATCCTGCTCCTCAGGATTAATCGGACGCTCTGCTTCTGGATAAGCCTCTGGATCGATACGACGCATCTCATTCTCGACCCAATACTCTACCCTCTCCATAAGCTCTCCCGCGCTCTCGCCACCATGCCCGACAATTGGCGGCCCCACGGAAACAGCGACCGCTCCAGGAATGAAGCTAAAGCTTTTTCTGGGCCAACATCGCGCAGACGCCACTGCAATAGGAACAATACTGGCACCAGTGGCCAGTGCGAGCCGAGCAGCTCCAGTTTTGTAGACCCCTTGTTCACCCCTCCTCGACCGGGTTCCCTCAGGAAACATAATGACCCACTTCCCGGCATCCATCAGTTCTTCTCCCAAGGATGCCACTTTACTCCAAGCATCTCCCCGGGCGCTGCGATCTATAGGGATCATATTCAAACACGCCATTGCCCAACCAAAAAATGGAATGAAGAGCAGCTCTCGCTTAAATACATAAGCGAGCGGATGAGGCATTCGACTCGCAAAGAAGAACGTTTCCCACGTCGATTGATGCTTGGGACATAAAATAATGCGCTGGTTGTCGCCTGCCGAGGGCAAATGCTCCTCCCCCACAACCGTGTAATGAATTCCACCCAACCACCTAGCCGCCTCTATAGCGCCACGAAGCCAAGGCCTGGCTAGATACCACCATCGCATATCTGGACGCGAGAATGGTGTGACGATAATAATCAAAGAGGCCGCGAAGATTACGGTAATCGCCATCCAAAGAAACACGAGCAATGATCTCAGGGCACTCATTCGTCGAACTCATCGTCAGTAACTTTAGCGCGGAACACAGATCTGCATGACTCCCAGAATGCTCAGGACTCCAAACCGAGCGCGCATTAAACCAGAAGCATCCTCGTCGGTCAGCCCGTTGCTTTCTGACGTGCTGGTGTAGTTTTATACTATGCTGGAGGACAGCCAGTGAAAAAACCGCCCAGCAAGCAAGACATGCGGGAACGCCTTGAAAAGCAGGTGGCCGCTTTTCTGTCAGATGGCGGCAAAGTACAGGAACTAAAAACCGGAGACAGCGCCTACGATCGAAGTAGCATACCCCCCACTACACCGCCTGTCTTCGAAGCCAGAAAAAGCAGCCGAACCCCGCTTAACGATGTTGTTGCCGCACTTGACGCGCGACGCGCTGAGAAACGGAGCCGCAAAAAAATTGTGCGTCAGCGAGCCTCTAGACGTAAGCGGCAAGTGGTTTATGACGACTTTGGGGAGCCACTGCGAGTTGTATGGATAGAAGAATAGCGGCCGTGTCTGACTACGGATGTAGGCAGTGACTCACCAATTGGACTG
>CESO01019322.1_pt1 | contig 36196 bp, 33 predicted proteins | sample 356341 | NCBI WGS metagenome assembly CESO01 (sample SAMEA2621812, study PRJEB7988) | marine metagenome | biome: marine biome (ENVO:00000447); feature: deep chlorophyll maximum layer (ENVO:xxxxxxxx); material: "saline water (ENVO:00002010), including plankton (ENVO:xxxxxxxx)" | depth 35 m | reverse complement strand
GTCATAAATATTATATATATTAAAAACATAATATTTAAGAGATGGAGATATTAAACGGATGATGTGACCGTTAATAGTAAGAGTAAGAGTAACCGTATCAATAACAGTAACTTATAGAGAAGGAAGAGGTGCCAAACACAGCTTAATTTCACCCAAAGAAGCAACGCTGTATCGAACAATCAATGGAATATCATTTTCCAAATACATTTCAATACTATTACACAAATTGGTGCATTTAATAAAATAACTAAGGTTTTTCAGTGAAAACTCGCCTTGGATAATCTCATCATTTCCTTGCTTTTGGATAAACTCCATATTACCGTCACATTCAGAACGCCTAAGCGTACAAGAAGCAAATGGACCATTGCAACTAAACACCAACTCATTGCCCACTGACTTAATTTCAAGACGGTCCGATAAATTACTTAGATCACGCACTATTTTCTGAAAATCACTTGATGGCATATTAAGAATAGATGAATACTTGATCTTAGGCAACTCTAAATCATCGACATCAGGCTCAATTAAGCGCAATTTTTGATCTTTACACTGCTTAATATCTCCATTTTCAAATTTAAGCCCCAAATTATCCACAATACCATCATTGTAGTCATTTTCCTCAATATAAATAGTTAAAGTATCATCATTATCAATTGAGTTAATTAGTTTAAACAATTGAAACATATTGACACCAATTACAATCTTGGGATATTTACAATAATAATATTCAAACTTATCTGCCTGTAAAAATAAATGTGCTAATATAGTATGTGATTTATCCATATTAACAATACGAATCCCATCTTGCTGAAATACAATGTTTGTTTCCAGTAAAATATCCTTTAAAGCAGTCATTAGCGTTCTAAAAGGAGGTATTTGTATTGTTTTTATTTCCAATACATTGGTATTATCCGTCATAATATATTAAAATAGTAGTAATCTTTAAATACTAAAATTATTTAATATTCAAACGCACCTACAATAAAATAAAAATTGATTTAAATATAATGTAATAAACATTTTATTACACTATATTTAATCATGTCTCAAAACCTAGCAGCAGAATACCAAAAGAAAACCGACCGCGAGCACATCTTGGATGCTCCCGACACTTACATCGGCCAAGTAGACGAAGATGAAACTAAAAACTGGTTACTACAAGACGACGACACATTTAAATACACCAAATATCAGTGGATACCTGGACTGTTTAAATGTTTTGATGAGGGTATCGTAAACGCGCGAGATCACGCAGTCAGAATGTCGCAAAAATCTAAAAAATCATCCGATATAATTACCGTAAAAAATATCAGTATTGAAGTTGATAAAGAAACCGGAGTGATTACAATGACCAATGATGGTAATGGTATTGATGTTGCAAAACATCCCGAATACGATTTATGGATACCAGAAATGATATTTGGCCATCTACGAACCTCTACTAATTACGATAAAAATGAAAAGAAAATCGTGGGTGGTAAAAACGGGTTTGGTTTTAAACTGGTGCTAATATATTCAAAATGGGGCATGATTGAAACTGTCGATCACATAAGAAAGAAAAAATACACACAAAGATTTGAAAATAACTTGGAAACAATTGCTAAACCAGAGATTAAAAAGTCTTCGGTAAAGCCATATACTAAGGTGTCTTGGTTGCCAGATTATAAAAGGTTTGGCATCGAGAAATTAACAAATACCATGTTTAACTTGTTTAAAAAGCGAACATATGATATAGCGGCTGTTACTGACAAACAAGTGGTTGTTAAATTTAATGGCAATACACTTCCGGTCCGAACATTTGAGCAATATATTAACATGTATATTGGTAAAAAAGACGAAACGACGCGTGTATTTGAAACTTCCAAGAATGGTAGGTGGGAATATGCGGTTTGTTTAAGTCCAGTCGATGAATTCACACAAATCTCATTTGTAAATGGTATTAGCACTACAAGAGGAGGAAAACATGTTGATTATATCTTAAGACAGATTACAAAAAAGATGCAGGCGTATATTGAAAAGAAGCGTAAAGTAGCAGTAAAAGAAGCTACTATCAAAGAGCAACTTATGTTATTCTTGAATTGTGTCGTTGAAAATCCATCATTTGACAGTCAATCTAAAGAGTCAATGAATACTCCCGTTAGTAAATTTGGAAGCAGTTGTGAAGTAAGCGACAAGTTTATTGACAAGCTGGCTAAAATGGGGGTGATGGATGCGGCAATTACACTAAATGAAATCAAGGATACAAAGGCAGCAAAGAAAAATGATGGTCGAAAGGTTAGAACCATTCGCGGATTGCCTAAATTGATGGATGCGAATTATGCTGGAACGGCTAAATCGACTGAATGTATTTTGATATTATGTGAAGGGGATTCAGCTAAATCGGGTATTATGTCTGGTTTAACAAAAGAAGACCGTAATTATATCGGTGTATTTCCATTGAAGGGTAAGTTGCTAAATACAAAAGACTTACCTCAAAAGAAAATCAATGATAATGCTGAGATTACTAACATTAAAAAGATTTTGGGATTGGTGACAAATAAGGAATACAGTAAGCAAGAAATAAAGTCATTGCGATATGGTAAGGTGATATTTATGACCGATCAGGATTTGGATGGTTCGCATATCAAAGGCTTATGTATTAACTTGTTTCACAGTCAGTGGCGTGATTTGTTTAAAGCCGGCCAATTTATTGGGTTTATGAATACTCCAATCCTTAAAGCGACAAAAGGAAAAAAGGAACTTAGCTTTTACAATGAAAGCAAATATAATGAGTGGAAAAAAGCAAACAATGATGGTAAAGGTTGGTCCATTAAATATTATAAAGGTCTGGGCACGAGCACCAGTAAGGAATTTAAAGAGTATTTTAAAAATAAGCGGTTGATAACATTTTCCTACACTGGAGATGACTCGGATAATGCGATCGACAAAGTATTCAATAAAGAAAGAGCAGATGACAGAAAAGGTTGGTTGGAGCATTATGACAAAGACAATGTATTGGAGACCGATAAAAATGATGTTTCATATGAAAGCTTTGTCGATAAAGAAATGATTCACTTTTCAAAATATGATTGTGAACGCTCGATACCTAATTTGGTAGATGGGTTAAAAACCAGTCTTAGAAAGATCGTGTATTCTGCTTTCAAAAAAAATCTAACAAAGGAAATCAAGGTAGCCCAGTTTTCGGGATATGTATCAGAACAATCGGGATATCATCATGGTGAGATGAGTTTAAATAAAGCAATCGTGGGTCTCGCACAAAACTATGTGGGTTCTAATAACATTAATTTGTTGATGCCGAATGGTCAGTTTGGAACACGATTGGAAGGAGGAAAAGATGCCGCATCTGAAAGATATATTTACACAGAAATCAATCCGTTGATAAAGCATATCTTTCCAGAACAAGATATGCCGTTGTTGAATTATTTAAATGATGATGGGTTGTCAGTTGAGCCAGATTATTATTTGCCAATTATTCCGATGGTTCTTGTGAATGGTGGCAAAGGTATTGGAACAGGATATAGTTATGAGGGATTGTGTTATAATCCAAATCAAATCATGCAATTTATTAAAAACAAAATTAAAGGCGTTGATACTAAAAGCAACATCGACATTGAGCCATATTATGAAAATTTTAAAGGAAAAGTCCTAAAACTAACTAAAACCAAGTTTATGATAAAAGGGTGTTATGATGTGATTAGTTCGGATAGTATTAGAATCACCGAGTTGCCAATTGGCACATGGACAACATCTTATAAAGAATATTTGGAAACACTGATGGATGACAAGGGCTCTAAAAAAAAGGCAATCATTAAATCAGTCACAGATATGAGCACAGACGCGATTGTTGATTTGGTCGTTAAATTTCAACCAAATACATTGGGCAAATTAGTATCTAAGGCAGTAGATGAACATCATAATATGTTGGAGAAAAAACTAAAATTGTGTATTACTAAGCAAACAACCAACATGCACTTGTTTAATCATAAGCAACAACTCAAACGATATGAAAACATATATGACATTATTGATTGCTACTTCCCATTGCGATTGGAGGGATATGTTAAAAGAAAGGAGTATTTAATTAAACATATTGAAAGAATTGTGATGATTTTAAGCAACAAGGCAAGGTTTATTCAGGAACAGTGCGATGATAAGATTGATTTAAGACGAAAGAAGAAAAATCAAGTTATTGATATGTTAAAGCAATTAGAATATGATGTGATTGATGATGATGCTGAGTATAAATATCTTAGGACGATGACTATTGACAGTGTGGAAGAAGAAAATGTTCATAAATTGTTGGCGGAAAAGGAAAAAAAGGAAAAGGAATTGGATATAATTAAAAAGAAAACAGTTGAACAAATGTGGACGGATGAAATTAATGCTTTAGAAAAAGAATATGTTAAATATCAAGAAGTTAGAAAAAGTAAGTTGTTTGGCGATGCGGTGAAAGTTAAAACAAAAAAGGTCATTAAGAAAAAAAAAGGAAAACAATAAATTAAATACAATAAATAATTAACGAGTTAAGATAATAAATATTATATAATTTTTATTATCAAACTTCAAATCAAATCCAATATGGTCTTCATTTCACATTAACAGCGAGCATTAGAAAAATGTTTTTGTTTCTAAAGTATTGGTGTGATAAGTAGATATAGGACGCTGCATTGGCTTCGCCATTGTGCTTACATCTCTTTTATATTTCATATAACCATCCGCTTCTCCATATATTTGAGGAACTGCGTATTCACATACTAGTTTATTTAATTCACTAATTTCCTGTGTTACATTGTGTCCATGTTTGGCATTTTGTAGAAATATACTTCGCATTATTATTTTCAATGTATCTTCATTTTGATTGCCAATAACAAATCGCTCATTTGACATCTTATAGACCCCAGACTTTATTGCGTTTTGTATAATTTCAATGTTTTCTTTAGAGAAAAAGGCATTGGATAAATGTGTTTGGGTTGTCGTTCCGGTAAGTGCTTCTCTAAAATCACTAGATGTTTCTTTTATTGGCATTTGATCATAAAGTGTAAATACATCTAAATTAGTTTTCCCCATGATGTCTATTCTTCCATTACTCATAATTATATATATAAAATATAATATATTATTATTTTATACATAATGAGTTTTCAAAAAACGGTATTAATAATAGGCGCAATTGTTTTATCGGTAATGTTGTTTTTCATTGGTTTAGCGATGCAAGGGCTGAAAAAAGCACAACAATATCCACCGGAAGTTTCGGCATGCCCTGATTATTGGTCAAAAGATAGTAATGATGTCTGTGTTGCTAATCCCTATTTAAATTTAAATACTGGTTCCGATGAACCCACCACCTCGTGCCAAAAATATGATGAAACAACGGGTACTGATAAAAAAATATGGGCAGAAAGGTGTGGTGTTAAATGGGATGGTATTACTAATATATAAATAACAGTAACATTAACATCTATTCAATTGGTTCTAAATAAACAACATATAAATATAACACCAGACGATCTATTTTATATTATACACTTATAATATCATATAATGAAGTTGCATGATGCTATAATATCTCTCCCCGATTCATTGGTACATAAAATTTATTTATACCTTCCCAATCATACCTTGTTTCCTTTATCTAAAACTAATTTTAATTTGTATGTTGATGATTATTATAAACATTGCAAACAAAGCAAACGAGGTGTGTTTTATTATAGCAAGGTAAATAATACTTATATTAGGCATTTAATACGAAACAACTTGTATCTGTTTATGGATTATATGTTGCATACATCTGCTAATATTCCATTTAAAAAAATTAAAAAGTTTTACTACAATAATAAGATGTTTAAAACCTATATTGATTACTGTATTTTTTTAGCGAATTTATATGAAAGTGAAACCACAAAACAATTACTAATGAATTATAAGAAAATCAATAAAATATGATAAACAAGCATCCATACGATTACATAAACAATTATAGATTATAATGATTTAAAATATACAAGATAAGTTAATATAATTAATGGAACATTTAGATTTAAATAACATTTTAAATAGAAAACAACAAGAACAACAGTTAATTGACTATCTACATTATTTTGAGCAAAATAAGCATGATTTAAGCACAAAAAGGGGTATGTATATTTATGGTAATACAGGAGTAGGTAAGAGTAGATTTGTGTATGATATTTTAAAAGCATTGGATTATGATATTATTGGGTTTGATGCGGGTGATGTTCGTAATAAATCAGCGATTGATAAAATAACAAAGCACAATATGTCGGATAAAAACATAATGAATTTGTTTTATAAAAAAACTAAAAAAATTGCTATTGTAATGGATGAAATAGATGGAATGAATAGCGGCGATAAAGGAGGTATAAATTCACTGATAAAGTTGATGCGACCTAAAAAGACTAGAAGGCAGAAAAAAGAAGACATTACTTTAAATCCTATTATATGCATAGGAAACTATCATGTAGATAAAAAAATAAAGGAAATAAAGAAAACAATGGACAACATCGAAATCAAAACACCAACAGACGAACAAATCGGCAATATATTATTAAAAACAATAGACAATGGCAATTACACAAACATTAAAAATGGAAAAAAGGGAGAGATATTACAATACATCGGCGGAGATTTAAGAAAGTTGGACTTTGTCATTAATTTACATGCTTTAAATAGTAAGTTATTAGTGGATAAAAACATTAATGATGTATTTGTTAGTGTAAATTACAACGATGATACAAAGATAATCACGAAAAACCTATTAAATAACTATTACACGATTGACGAGCATTTTAAGCTGATGAATGATACTAATAGAACTAGTGTTGCTTTATTGTTTCATGAGAATATAATTGATGTATTATCTACTACTAAAAAACAAGAGTCTATTGAGTTTTATATTAAAATACTAGAAAACATATGCTTTGCAGATTATATCGATAGAATTACTTTTCAAAAGCAAATATGGATATTTAATGAAATGTCGTCTTTAATAAAAACATTGTATAACAACCATTTGTATCAAAATGAATATGCGCATAAAAAACAGCACACTACCAAAGTGCGTTTTACCAAAGTATTAACCAAATATTCAACCGAGTATAATAACAGTGTGTTTATACAAGATATGTGTAGAATATTTCATATGGATCGCAGTGATTTATTATGTTATTTTTACAACTTACAACAAACAATGGAATTAGATGATATAATAGAAATGTTTCAAAAGAAAAACTTGATTAATAAATTAGAAACAGTGCGTATGTTTAGATATATTGATTCGTGTTATAACTAAGAAGGATTTTTTTATGGTTATTTTTTTATATAATGTTAATTTATAATGAAAGTAAAAGGCTTGATTAAAACAATTCAAAAGTTACCTACTGTCGCAAGAGTAGGTGTTTATATTTTGATATTTATTGCTTTCCGATTTTTATTGGACGCATTATTTAATAGTTTACGAAACTTAAAAATTATGAAAGAAGGCATGGACAATATGGGAGGTAAAAAATTTGTGTTGTTTCACTGGAAAAACTGTGGGCATTGCAAGAAAATGATGCCCGAATGGGATAAATTTCAATCAAAATACGATGGTAGCATTCATGTTTCTAAAATAGAAAAAGATGAAAACCCTGCTTTAATTAAAAAGTTAAGTATCACAGGATACCCTACTGTTTTGTTGTTAGATGATAATAATAATAAGATTGAAAGTTATTCTGGGGAGAGAAGTTCGGATGCGTTTATGAACTATTTGAAAAACAAGGAATAAACAACAACAAACACGAATAACAATAAATCTATTCAATATTTTCAATTAATATTTTTGTTATAAATTATATATAGATGTATATTGTTTATGCTTTTATGAAAAATTTAACATATACGGGATCATTAATGCTTCTTTCAACTTTATTTTAAATATTAATTAATATTATATGAACAATAGTCAAATTATAATATTAACTTTGTGATTACAGCTCTTTGGGATGTTGCATTGAGATTTATGTCATTAAATTTTGAAAAAATACCAAATATTATACAAACCACAATGCCTTTTATATATGATTTAAAACCATATTTTAAAATACATACACTATTAGCAGCCGCTCTTATAGCTGGATTTGTTGGTGCAACAACATAATCTATTATACTAGCAATTACCCCATTTCCTAAAAATATAAATAATGTAACATATCTTTTAAAGTTTTTAATAGTATCATTTATAATTAGTGCTCTTTATGGATTTATAATGAAATGGAGTGGATTATTTCCACATTTGCAAAAGTATTACTATGATAAACTAGGATTAGTAAGAAGTATGTATCATGATGGTATTTCTGGATTAATAGTTCAAATTACGCTATTATTTTTACTTACTATAAAGAATTTTACGAAATAAAAATATATAGTATTTTTATAAATGAAGTATTCATTTGGAGTACCTAGTATAGCTATTTGGAGTGTCCATATTTTAACTGGACTTTATTTCTTATGGTTGGGTTATCAACTTACCAATATTCCTAGTTTGAAACCTCACGGATTATTATTGTTGGTTTTAGGAGCATTAATGATGGCTTATCATGCTCATTTATGGTATTATCATAAAAAAAAAGAATAATGCATTATATTTATATTAATAATATTATTATTATAAATAAATGGATGAAAAATAGACAAGTTAAATAATCACCAATAAATATTTAACAATTTTAATTTAATGATAATTTCATTAAATTAATATAATGACAACAATACGCAACATCTTTAATTGTTTTTGTTTGCCATTTAAAACAAAACAACAGACAATATACAACGATGACTTTAACGGTATAATGCCGAACAACAATGAAATAGAAAATAAATACAAAATAACACCAATATTATCTATAGAATATGACCCTTACAGTATGAAAGAAAAACTAGGTGAAGGAGGAACATCTGTAGTATTCCATTACAATACTGGTAAAATAGACTGTGCTTGTAAAAAAATAAAGACAAATATTTCAAATGTTCGAAATGAAATAAACATTATGAAAACATATAGTAATCATAAACATTTGCCGAAATATTATGACTCTCTTTTAAACCAAAGTGAAAATTTATCAAAATGTTTACAATACAGTTATATATTTATGGAATATTGCCAGGGCGTCGAGTTATTTACATTATTAAAGTCACATTTTTGCTATAAGTTAGCAACTAAAATAATATATCAATTATTAACCGCTATCGTTCATTTACAAAAATTCAACATTATACACGGTGACATAAAACTAGAAAATATAATTATCGACCGTAAAAATAATATTAAATTAATTGATTTTGGGATATCAAAACAAATAATCGATGGCAATGCTATTTCATTAAAAAAGCATTCAGGAACAATAGGGTATGTATCGCCTGAATGGCTATTGTTTAATTATGTCACATTAAAAACCGATATATGGAGTGTTGGTATATTGTATTTCATATTATTAAATAATTCACACGTGTTTAATAGTATAGATTTGCAAGAGTATAAAAGTCAATTAAAGAAATTAGATTCACTTGACTGGTCAGAAATACTACAGATTTATAATAAAACCGTGCCCTGCAGACAACATGAAACTATTTATGCGTTTTTGCACAAAACAATATGTTATGATAAGGAACGATATACCGTTAAAAAATGTTTACGAAACAAAATATTTGCTGATTACAGCAGCAGCAACCGTGTAGTATAAATTGAAGCAATTAAATAATTAGAATATACATGACATACTACAATACAAATATAATACATCATGAGTTTCGTTGATGTTATATTTATAAATTGCATAGTTATATCTATATTATGTGCTTTAAAGGAGCCACTATTACGATTAATTGTATGTTTATGTATAGATACAGACACAAACGATGATATAGATACAACCGATAATAGAGACACCACAGAACCATCTAAAAACGCAAAAGTGTTTCCATTATACGATGATGTTCATATTGTAATAATAAACCCAACCGGGTTTCAAATAGGAACAGTAGCAAAAGTGGTACCAGAGTAAATAGTAAAACAATCAATAATATATGATAAATATTATACATATGACAATTGTTATCCTTTTTTAATTTGAGTATTACTTATTAATTACGCATATTAGGTATTAAAAACAATAAATTTTAATTATGTAATGTCAATAACAACGACGACCCTCTCATCTATTGAAAATATTAAATTGGTAAATAAAATAACACGCAATTTCATGTTTATTCTTGAAAAATATTCCGACAATATTAACACTCTTAATCACATCGACTATTATATTAACAATAAATTAGATGGTAATATAAAGAAAATAGCGAATTCCAATCACAACGACGGTGTTATAAAAGAACGCGAGTATTTTATAAACAAATTTTTATGTAGCACAGAAAATATATTTTATTATGTTGAGAAAAATGATATATTTATTCATTATGATTTAAATCATTATAAGATTTTCGAGGAAGACAGTTTACGCAGTCAAATATACAATGAAATCATGCAAAACCACTCAAACTTAAGTAATTATAAGTTTGATATTGAAAGCGAGATAATAAACGAGCTAAAAAAAGAAACATTATTTAACTGTATACCAGAATCATCGACCATTCAAAATGTTATAAATTGCTTAATGACATTTTTCTTTGATGTAAAAGAAACTGCTAAATATTTTTGCTGTGTGATAGGTGATTTTATACTTAAAAAAAATGTAGAACAAGTATACTGTATTAACAGTGAAATACTTGAATTTATAACCCTATTTGAAAAAACAATCGCAAATCGTTTAGGGGATATAGGACTTATTCGTTCAAACCAATTTGTATGTAACAAAGTATTAGATACTAAATTAAACAAGCATCGACTAATATATTCGCAAACAAATAGTAAAGTAACATTATGGACTGAATTTTTAAACAAATATGCGATTGATATTTATGCGGTTTGTATACATTACTCAAAGCGCTATCTTAACTCGGAAAAATATATAGCATCAAACCGTAAAAAACTAGAAAAAATTCTATACCTAAAAAACAACTCTGTTAAAAAAATAATTCAACAATTCAGTATGAAAAAATTTAAAACAGATTCACAGAGATCAATTACATATGAAAATATGGAATACTTATGGTATTCTTATTTAAAAAACGAATGCCTTCCCGCTGATATTATAAGTGAAAGTGAATTTCACATATTAATGCAGTATGAACGGCTCGGTAGCGGACACGCAGCTATCGATAATAATGAGGATATTAACAAAAGCAACGCATCATATATATCTTTAAATCACCCTGACAATGATACAATTACTAATGTCAAGCAATTTTTAGATGAAAATTTACAACATAGTGAGTCCGATCAAATAGAAATTAGTGAATTAGTTGAAATATATATAGAATATGTGTATACTAATCCAACGCTAAATATTACTTATACAACTGACATATTAAACGAAAAATTAATGCTTGATATGGTCTCTTATTTTACAAGTTTTGATATCATTAATGACGGTAAAACAATTGACGGTATTAGCTGCTCTTTGTGGAATAAAAAAGAAGAGTTATCATCATTTATAGAACTGGTTAAAACGCAGCATAACGATAAAACAAAAGAAATAGTAGAAAACATATCATTTAATGAAATTTATACTAAATATTGTAAATATATTTCTCATACTGGAAATGTAAATAAAATAGTTACTAAATCGTATTTTATCAATTTTATAATTAAGCATATACCCGAAAACTACATAATATTTAATAAAATATCAAAACAATATTGGAATAGTAATTAATTTATCCCTATCACTATCCCTAAATAACAACAAATATAACAACAACAACTTCATTTGATAATAACTAGTTGATAATAATTAGTTAATAATAATTAGTAATAAGTTATATATTTATTACTAATAAGGTTTAGAATCACTTATTTCTTTTTCTTATTCGACTTCTTTTTGTTGGTCTTCTTTTTCTTGCCGGTCTTTCTCTTGGCAGTCTTTTTACCTTTCTTTTCTTTTTTGACGAAACCAAACTTTCCTTTGCGAGTGTAATATCCCTTATCCGTCAAACGCTTCAAAAGTTGAGCTCCTTTTTCACTTTTAGCTCTAGATACAATTTCACCATGCTTATTTTTCTTAAGTTGGTCTTTTGTTAATCCACCCATTGTTTCTGCGGCAACTCCGTGCCATACCTTTGCGCGCGAACCCTTTAACAAAGGGAATTTTTTGCCATCTTTTGTTTTATATAACCCATCTGGTCCTTTAGTTCTGTTACCCATTATATAGTATGTCAAGAAAAAATAAAAAAATTATATGAAATCTATTTAATTACTAATTAATTACTATTTTTTATTCTAAATATAGTTGTTATTTAATTCATTACGCCATTTCTTAATATTGATGATTTGTTCTTGATTGTCTATAAATTCACTACTTATATCTGCCATCTCATTTTTTAATTTTTCCATATCGATTTGTAGTTTATCCATAATATTATTAATCTCCTTTCTACGAATATCAATAGTGGTCTGTCTTGTTTTTAACTCATTTAATTGATTATGCGTTTCTTTCAAAACTTTACGCTTTTCTTTCAAGACACGAGCATGTTTGCGATAAAGTTTATTAGTATACTGCTTTCTAGCTGAAACACTTTTTCGTTTTTCACATGTTCTAAGATTGTGTCCCGTCATTTTACAAAGAGAACACTTTGTAATTCTGGTCGATTTTGGCATGGTGATAGTATGGTATATTACAATGTCTGTTGTTTTAACTGTAGACCTGTGCAATTAAACGAAATCAATTTTGTTGGACGCTACCTTATACAGTAGTATAAAACTCTAAAAGGGTTTTGTCTTTGATAAACATTTTAGGCGTTAAATTGGTTTTTCTAACATAATCTGGATGGGGATTAATCAACAATTTACGCTTATCAAATGTATTATATTGATGCGCAAATACCAATATAGTTTTTTTTGGATCCAATTGAACAAACGGCACCGTATAATTTTTAAGAAACGCCTTTTCTTCTGCGATCTCAGCATCATCATCATATCTTGTTATCTCAAGTAGTTCCTTTTTAAACGCAAAAGTCCCTGCCGTTCCATGCGTTTTACCATATGGTCCAAAAATATACAATTGGTCTAAATCATTGAAATAAATATATACAATACTGCTTCCGGCACACAAAGCATTTGGCTGTGAACGCAATCTATCCACCGCATGCGTAACTCTTTCTGGTGGATAAAAATCGTCATCATCCATATACACTAAAATATCACCACTCGCCTTTTCATGCATTAAATTCCGCTTTCTTCCCAACTTTATTTTTTCTTCATATCTAAAATACTTAACACCTTCAACACCCTTAAATAAATCTTCCACCGATTCATCACCATCATCAATAATAATCCATTCCATTAATTCTTTTGGATAGGTTTGTGATTGATAACACTTAATTAACTGAGGTATAAACATTCGCCTGTTATATGTCGGTGTGCATACACTTACAAATGGTTTACCGTTTGCCGAAACTTTTTTTTTGCGATTCTTTTTACCCATTAAATAATAATATATTAATTATATCTTTAATATATTACGAAACTAATAATATTATTTTATGCGGCAGGAGCGGGAGTAGAACCGAAAAACTCACTGTATATGTAAAACAATGGAAGAATTACAAATGGAACTGCTATACCAACTGGGATCATTCCTTTTGTTAGCACATTTATAGGCATACGATCTGGAATATACTTGCCATATTTTTGTATAAGAAGAATACCAATAGAAAATATAAATAACACAACCACTAAATAAGATTTCGTTATGTTTTTAAATACATTATTAACGGACCCAATGTTTTGAAACATTTTAATTATATATCCAGCAATAAAAAACATACCAATTACAGCGGGTATTAATATAAAATGTGCTAGTCCGCCAGCAGTCATCCACAAAAATATTGCCATGAAATTATACTTCATAAACCAATAATTTTCATTCTCGAAAAAGCCGGTTTTAACTAGGTTGATTGTTGTTTTTACATAACCTAAATGCAAATGACCAAACATAAAGACACTTGCCAATATTACACCAACAAAATACATAGCAATGGGCAACACTCCAGCGGTTAATAATTGTATAACCGCTCGTATATGTGATGGCGTTTTACCATAGGTTTTTTTATCATCCCATAAAGCACCGCCTTCACCCCCATAATACAATTTTTCTAATATTTTATTAAACTGACAAAACACATAATATAAAGAATCGCGTGGTATTTTTGCCAATCCAACATACATTGATTTCACCATTTCATATGCGAACGGTGTTTCATCCATATTGATGTCAATCATATTCATAAATTTATTTACATTAAATTGGTGTGATTCGTCATCTAAATCTAAATCTTTGGATTTGGTAGAGTGATTAATGTTCCAAATAAAAAAACATCCCAAATAAACCACAATAATGATTTGAACAAAAAACACGAAAATTTCTTTTACAATTGCAATTATTCGCTCCGCATAACTATCATTTTTTATTCTATATTTTCGTGAATTAATTATATCTACTAGTTTATTATGCTGGCTTGCGGGGCGGAAATATTTCCAGTCGGGACTTTTATAATAATTTTCAATAAAATCATAAGGGTCCTCTTTCCATTGTTGTAAATGTTTTTCCAAATATTTCCAATCTGATTTATATTTGTAAGTTTTATAAATATCATTCATAACAGCTGCATCTTTTAACCCTTTTTTTAAATCGTCCAATTCTTTTTGCTCTTCTTTGGTTCGCTTTTTAGGTTTTTCCGATGTTGTGTTTTTTGTTTCGTCTGATTTTGTTTCGTCTCTTTTTGTTTCGTCTGTTTTTTTATTATCTTCTTTATTTTGCGAAACCTTACTTACCATTATATATTATAAATTATTATAATTATTTATAATAATTATAACAATTATAACAATTTTCTGAATTTATACAATGTTTAGTATTCCTAAATTCATTTTATGATATAGTTTTTAAATTACAGTAAAGTTTTTTATTATGATTATATATAAACATGAAACTTATTATATTTTTAATACTTATATTTCTAATACCTATTATTTCATATAAACTGTATAAATTTTACAAAACAAGAAAGTTTGAGTTATTTGTTTCACAGATATCCAAGTCGTATGATTCAAATAAGTTTAAACAGATTGTTTTAGATAAAATGGATAATTATGATATTGAACTCGCAATTCCATCAGGCCAATATTTATACAATACGGTGCAAGGTAATTGGGGGTTTTCAACTGATGAAACAAATAATGGTGTTGTATTTGGCGTATATAGGGACGGTTATACGGCAGATGGTTCCATTTTTAAAGGAAAGACTGGAAAAAGATACAAATATATGCTAGAACAGGGTCCATATGTAATTAAATATGAAGTTAGACATAATAATGGAAGGCACGATGTATCTATATACATTGATGACAAACTAGTTAAGTTTGCAAAAGGCGAAGGAATATCGTCGGATAAAATAAAAGTGATTGGAACCAATTATCATAATTATAATAATATAACAACAGGAGATGAAAGAGGACGCCGTCCCATTGATTATTTAAAATTTGTGCCGAAACAAGCAAATCCCGAAGATAGCAAAGACAGCAAAGACAGCCCAAATATCAAAAACATTGAAGGATTTAACAATAACCAAAATGATGAAATAGGTGATGAAAGAGGCGATGAACGAGAACAATATAATTTCATGACTAGAATGTGTGAAGAAGAAGGGTTATTTTGTAATAAAATACAAAAATTCAATATAGATTTAAAAACGGGAAAAATACATTATAATTTAGATGAGGCAACTCAAGATAATAGCAAAAGTGATGAAGCACAAGAACCGCGAAAACAAGAAGCGAACGATGCAGACGCGGATTATTTTTTAAAACACTTATTCCAGGCCATGGATGATGATAATGATGGGTTAGTATCGCGATTTGATTTAAAATCTGTAATGAATCAGTTTTACATTCGTGATGAATTATATCAAAAAGTTTTAAATGAAGTCCGCCCACAAGGAATGGATTTTAATACATTTTCTAGTTTAATAGGTCAACCAGTAAAAATGATATTAAAAAATATATATGATGAACACGGAGAAGATGGTTTAAAAATGACATATAAGATATTGGGGTACAAATATGTTGAAGATAAAGAAAGAAAACGACAAGAAGAAAGGGAGAGAAAGAAAAGATACAACCATTTAAATAAACAATTTTCAGAACCAGAATATGATGATTCTGAACCAAGTAAAACCAGATATCGCAGCGATTACAAACCCCAACATCCTCGCCCCAAAAATGGGGTCCACTTTTACGATTCCATATGGGATTTTAACAAATATTAAATAATTACTAATTAGTTATAGTTATTAATTATTATAGTTATTAATTATAAATAAATTGCGACTATTATGTTTGTATCGCATGGTTATCGTGCTTGTAGCAATTCACCTCTTCCTCCCATTATTATAAGCATATTATATCGTTCTTCAAAAACCTTTAAATCATAGCTAAATTCATTTAAATCAGCGGTTGTTTTTCTAAACCCAATTGGATTGTTGTTAGTATCGCAAATAATATTGATTGTTCTTGGTGTGGGATTGATTGGTGGTTCTAAAGTGTTAAATTCAAATCCAACTTTTGAAAATTTATTTAAGTTCATAGCACCCGATGGCTGATAAACAGAACGGTCACTATCTAAACAAAAATTATAACAATACAATCCATCTTTAGCAGAACCACTGGTTCGCTTCCATTTTTCAATATATTCATAAATACCAGCATCCAATACATTTTCTCTATACATACCCTGCAACACTACCCCCATATCAACTAATATTTCTTTCTTATTATAAAAATAATCCCCTACCGCACCGGTGATATAAAAATTTCGCGGATTTTTAATTGTTTTTGAATTAAATAACGGAAAATTGTTTGTAATCTTTTGCGGTTCTACATTGTTATATGTCCAGTTTGTATAATTTGACCATTCATTTCTAAGGTGTACATCATTTCTTCTAAAACGAAACATATAATTTGCTACCATATCTTTACTATCAAATTCCGTTATTTGCGTGCCAGCGACAGAAAGCTGCTCATATTCATAAATTTGTTTAATAAGCAATTTATATGACTGTGACGCAAGAACTCGTCTTTCATCTTGTCCTAAAAATATATAAGTAGATATCAAATGAATATCACTATTCCAATCATTTCTGGTTTGCTCATACAACGATAATGTTCCAGATATGTCTTGTGGTGGGTTTAAAAAATGCCACATTTGATGATGAAGAACATTGGGATTTGGAGCACGACGATAACTTATACCACTCGCACTATTTACAGCATCTACATCATTTATAGTATACAATTTTGATATTGGCTCAAAAGTTATTTTGATATTTATTTCTTGATATTGTAATGCCACTAATGGCAATGCCATCTTACTAGAATCCGAAAAAAATAAGTTTAATGGTATATACAATTTGCGACCTTGAATAGACGGAATCACACCGGTTTCATCTACATACATAGCATTTGGATATACATTGGCACGATTGCCACTAAATGCCGGATTATTTAATTCTGGTATATTTCCAGTCATTCTATTCCACAAATCCTTTTTTGAATTACTAAAATCCCGTTCTTTTAAACAATTTAAATACTCCCCCGAAAACTTACTTAAAATAATAGGCCCCGAATATACTTCTACTTCACGAATCATATTTGTGCCTAGTTCTTCAATCCATCTAAATTGATAGGGTTTTAAAGGAGTCGTCCCGGAAGTTGTTTGAGAAGTAGCATCAAACTCGTAAAAAGGACTCCATATATCCGGAAGCGATACGCATACATAAGTATCGTAAAGCATTTCCGCATAACGAGGTATCTTAAAATCAAGAACGGTTGGAGTATTATAGTTTAAAATACGACTGCCTTTGTAATCAATTCTGAACCGTTGTAGTCCAAAATTTGTATGTTTTTTATACACTGCTTGAAAAAATGTTTTTTTAGGATTTCCATTTATTATTACATTTTCATTACCGTATGATGTTAAATTTAATAATCCACCACCCATTTAATTAATATATTATAATATAATAATTTTAATATATTATTTTTTGTATTTATTTTGTATTTTTGTCATTACGCAATAAAATAAATCTGCTTATATATTAAATATGAATGGAAGGAATCTCTTACCTAACGTTTTAAAAGATACCAATATATTAAAAAAATTACCGAAACCCGGTAACGCAAATATTCCAAAAATGGAAGCAGCCGGTGGTGATATGTTAGAAAATATGGGTAAACAGTCTGCTGAACAGTTGGCGAAATTTAAAAAACAAGTGATTGAATACTATAAAATGATTACTATCAACAATAAGATATTACTACGAGTTATATTAGGTGTTGCTATTATTATTGCTTTTTTAATTATTGCTTTTTACATTATACGGCGAAATAATAAAAAAACTGATAACGTGGACGCATTAAATAAAAACATTAAAGATTACAATAAATTTAAGGATGAAAATGACATTGGCTCGATTGCTAATTTTAATTTTAATGAAACATATGATAATGTTCATAAGCGACCTACTTCTTTAAAAGACTACTATATTTTGGGTAGTTACAATAGTTGTTGTGGTGGCGAAGTGTTTAATAACTGGGTAGATGTTGGTATATTAGAAAATACAATAAAAATGGGACCCAGAGCACTAGATTTTGAAATATTTTCATTAAATGGCGTTCCTATTGTTGCTGCTAGTTTAAAAAACGCAAATACAAAAAATGAAAATTCTTATTCAAAAGATACATTAAATCATTTAGAAGTTCCATCTGTATTAGAAACCTGTAAAAAAGCATTGTATGGTATAACAACACAAAACGCAAATGACTTTTTAATATTAAATTTTAGGATAAAAACGCATAATACTGCTGCACTAAATGCTTTATCTCAAAACATTAAAGATGCCTTTCAAGCTAGTTTATTGCCCGCTGATTTTGGTAATGGAGGGAGAGAAAAAAATGTAGTAAATGAAAACATCAAAAATTTAAAGCAAAAGGTTATCATTTCAGTCTATGATGATACTAATACATTTAAAGAAACTGATTTATATAAAATTACCAACATATGCAACAATATGGAAAATAAAGATATGGGAGGGGTTGAGTTTTTAAGAAACTATGATGTCCAATACGAAACGGATAAAGAAGACATGATAAAAAAAAATAAATTAACTTTTAAAATTGTAATCCCCGATGAAACAAACGAAAAGCAAAACTCTCCTCATAAAATACATAGAGAAAATGGATGTCAATTATCATTGATGCGTTTTAGTTTGTATGATTCTAATTTAAAAGAAGCTCTTAGTTATTTTTCAAATAATGAATCCGCAATCGTAATGAAACCAGATAAGTATAGATACAAACCAATTATATTACCAGAGGCAAAAAAAATGGATCCCAAAGTAAAAAAAATACTGGAACAAAACAGTTAAATTAAGTTAATACATTTTTATTTTACTTGATAGAATTTACAATCTATGTAATTTATATTCTATATAATTTATATATAATATGAATCAACAAACATTTCAAGAACGAGAATTGTCTATATTAAGAAGTGCGGTAGATAAGATTGAGAAAAACACAGGTTATACCTTAATTAATAATCCTAGTGTAAAAACAATCATTGAAATAGTTGAGCAATTTTTAAGAGATAAAAAAAGAATATGTTATGGTGGTACTGCTATTAATAATATCCTACCTTTAAAAGACCAATTCTATGATAAAAAAGTGGAATTACCTGATTATGATTTTTATTCGCCGGATCCTATGAAAGACGCAAAAGAACTAGCCGATATTTATTACAAAAAAGGGTTTGAAGAAGTGGAAGCAAAGGCCGGTATGCATCCAGGAACATTTAAAGTGTTTGTAAATTATATGCCGGTTGCAGACATTACTTATTTAATTGATGATATTTATAAAAATATTAAAAAGCGGGCAATTATCGTTGATGGTATTTACTACACACCGGCAAATTATTTAAGAATGTCAATGTATTTAGAATTATCGAGGCCAAATGGCGATGTCAGTCGTTGGGAAAAGGTATTAAAACGTCTTAGTTTATTAAACAAACATTATCCATTAAAAGGGCGTCGTTGTGATCGTGAAGAAATACAGCGATTGTTTGAATATGGTGTAAAAAACCCCATTAGTAGCAGCAAAAGCAAAAGCAGTGATAAATCACGGGATAGTTTAAATAGTCAAGATAGTAGTTATGGTGATTCTATTTTTATAACAGTTAGAGATTCATTAATAGCACAAGGTTGCGTGTTTTTTGGTGCGTATGCCAATCGTATGGTTTTAAAACAGCACCCAAAAATAAAACATATACCAGTTGATAAAATACCTGATTTTGATGTTCTTTCAATTGAACCACGCAACACTGCTAGAATTATTAAAGAAAGGCTTACTGATATGGGGATAAAAAAAATCAAGATTCAGAAAAGAAATGGTGTAGGTGAAATCATTGCTCCTCACTATGAAATTAAAGTTGGTAAAGAAACAATCGCTTTTATATATGAACCGTTGGCATGTCATAGTTACAATGAAATTAAATTTGGAAGCAAAACAGTAAGAATAGCAACAATAGATACGATGCTAAGTTTTTACTTGGCATTTGCTTATGTTAAACGACCCTATTATAATGAAAACCGCATTATATGCATGAGTGAATATTTGTTTGATGTTCAGCAAAAAAATAGATTGACACAAAAGGGTTTGTTAAAGAGATTCACAATTGATTGTTATGGAGAACAATTAACGATGGAGAAAATGCGAGCGGATAAATCAGATAAATATAAAGAATTAAAAAAAAACAGAAATTCCAAGGAGTTTGATTGGTATTTTTTACGATATATTCCAGCACAAGTGAACGAGTTTAAAAAAGTGAAAGACAAATCAACAAAGAAAATGGCAACCTCAACCAGTAAGAAAACCGCAAAGAAAAGAAAAGGAAAAGCAAAGAAAACAAGAAAATCTACTAATAAACGCCCAACACTTCTCTCCCTTTTTAAATAAATAATCCCCCTACAATCTTGCGATAAATTGTATAATAAATTGTATAATAGATGTATTATAAAATTTATTTATTTGTTATTGTTTATTACCGCGCGCACATATGTTTCAATTACAGCACACTTAAATGATTTGACAACGAGTTTAATCCATAAAACATAATTCCAAATAATGTGGTTTGAACTAAATAACCACTTAAAGTATGGAACCCATCTTTATTAAATAAAGATGGGAAATTTCTAATAAATATCTTTTGAATATACGGTAACTGCATTAAAAAGTATAATACCATTCCTAATATGGGTGTTTGAAACTCGTCATATACTTGGTCTAGTCTAGCAGTATTATTTTCTTTTTGTTTTGATTGTTTTACTAAATCTTCGAAAGTGTCATCATCATCTATATAGTTTTTCATCTTTTCATCCACCTCAGGAATATGGTTTATTTTAACATTAGGATCAAAACTAACTTGCGAATTTTGATTTGGAATATGTTTACTTGGAAGTCCAGTTAATTGGCTGGCACTTGCTTCTTGTAATCCACTTACTATCTGACTAATTGATTCTTTAGAAAGCTCTGTAATAACACTTTTATTATCACCGGTTTCATTTACGGTCATTTTAACATTTTCAGAAGGGTTTAATTCATTTGGCAAATTATTGATATCGCTGGTTGCTGCTGAGGCCGATGAGTCCATTTTATACATTAATAATAGTAACTAAATGCATAAAATACGCATTTGCACATATTAATTATTCAAATTCAACATAGTCTGTATTATCTTTACATTCTATGGCAGATGGCTTGTATTTATAACATTTATTATCAAATTTGTATGTTTTACCCTCGATTTTATCAATAGTAGGAGCTTTAAATACTAAACAATTTCTATCATTGCAAACCTTTCTAAATAATGTGGACAAACCCAATCCTAATAATATAGATATGATTATTTTTCCAAAATCACTATATATAAGCCGTCTTAAATACATATATAATTTATAAATAATATATAATTTAACAAATAGTATATTATTTTACATACACATACACCTAAACATAAAAATATCACTTATTGAACTTTATATTCTTCGATGTCTTTTGAATTTGTAGGGCATTGTGTTATTTCTTTTTCAAACTTAAAACAGTTATCTGCTTTGTCTTTGTATAACAATTTATTTGTGTTAGAAGGATTCGGGTAAACATAAATAATTCTTTTTTTAGGCGACAAAACATATGATAAAAATAACCCAGCAAACAAAGCTAACAAAAACACCTTTATATCAATAAATTTGGATAGTGTCATTATATATTATTATTTAGATTGTTATTTTACTTAGATAGTTAATTATTTTAGTTAGATTGGTTATTTTCACATTAATAAACATTCTTCACTATTTCAAATGGTGATATTAATACTTCTTTATTTTCTATAGAGGTTTGTTTAAAACTAAAAGTGCTTTTATATATATCTTCTGCAATCTTCTCCTTTTCAATGTTAACCTCTTGATATTTAATTTCCCGCCTTTTATCAAATAAAGTAGTTAAATTTTTAGTAAATTGGCTAAAAACATCTATTAAATCAGTATCGCGATTTGTTTCTTTATACTTTTTTATAGACTTATTATACTCACCTATTGATTTCTCTATTTCTTTATTAATAAATTCCAATGCTTCTGATCTATTATATGAATTTTCATATTCATCTCCCTGTCCCTCACCATGGCCATCTGTTTTTGATTTAATAACAAATGTGTTATTTTTTTCGTCATATGTTTTGCGTAGTTTATCTAATTTGCCATTCATATTTATTAAATTGTCTTTTAATTTCTCAAATTTACTAACCACATAATCCTCGTCTTTTAAATTAAACAATAAATCTAGTTTTAATTTTATAATGTCTGTTTTCACAATTTCTAATTTATCATGTAATACTTCTATTAAATCATCATATGATTTGTAATTTGCAAGTTTAATATTGATATCTAAATCACATGGTGTATTAGAAGAACATTTTGCTATTAAATATACTTGTTTTTTTCCATCTTCTTTTTCAACTATTCTTTCAAAGGTTGTCCCACCTTTTTTTTTACATTTGATACATTTGATTTGTGTATTAACATCACTACCCTTTTTAAGTATTTTTTTAACTTGTTCACTATATAACCGTTTTTTTGTATAATAATTATTTAATGCTTCTGTATATTTTGTATTATCACTCATTTACTATTAAATGTTATAAAAATTTTTATGAAGTTTCACAAAATCACTTTCAAATTTAGGAAGGTTTGTGATAATTTCATTTCTATCTTTTAATTTTTTGTCTGATAATGCTTTCATTTTATTTAATATATAATATTTTTTCAATCGTTCATTATGTTTTAAATCTTCTAAAGTTGGTTTATGTTTCCACTTATAGTAGAGTATTCCTCCAATTATAAAACAAAAAATTAAAAACAAAGTAACATTTATGTTTATTTTATCTATGTATTGTTTTTTGTTTCTACTATTTTTCAGAGTTTCGCTTAAAAAATACCGAACGCCAGGTTCTATTAGTGACGCCTTTTGTGTATTCATTAATATATAATTATTAATAAATAATAATAGAAAAGAAAACAAATTAACAAACAAATAGCAATAAATAAACAAACAAATAGAAATAAATAACAAACAAGGAAAGAGTAAAATAATATTGTATAAATAATATATAATATATAACAATGATTATGATTTTATCAGTTCATGTATTTATAATTGTGTTGTATTTTGCATTCAGGTATTATACACAAAAAATAAATACTTACACGACCAGTATGATGTTACCAAAATCTAACGCTGCGAAATACATAACAATGCCTATTGTTTTAATGATAATGTTTTTAATACAAGGATTTAGTAATAGACAGTTATTGTCTAAAAAATGCAATGTTGAAATGATACAAACCGCTTTGATGACCTCTGGTATAATCATGTTTTTTGTATTTGGTTTAATCATTGGATTAGTAGAAGCATTCCCAATTTTAAAACGACCATTCGATAATACATTTGGTTATTTTTTATGCGGTATGGATGTAGAAACCCTAAAAACAATAGTAAATAAAATCTATATTCCAAGTGTTAGAAATGACGATACCAATGTATTAGAAAGTATTATTAGAGACGAATCATTGCAGATAAACACTGTAAATCCAGACAATTTTCAAATGAAAATGTTGGAATTAAAAATACCAGAAAAAAACAATAATATAGTTATGAAATATTACAATTTAATATTAAGAAAGGATTTAATAGGGTCATTTGTATTGTATATTTTAGCAATAGGACTGGCTATAATTATTAATCAAGAAACCATTAATAATATTCAGTGTAAAAAAACAGATGAAGACATCATTAAAAGTTTGGATTCAATTAATTTAGAATAACTCCAAAAAAATAACCCTAAAACAGTATAATTTAATATCAATTATTTATAAATGAGTGATGCTACAAATAATTCCAAAGATTTTCTAGCGGACACAATTAATTCGCAAGAAGGTATTAAAACTAAACGGCCCACAAAACAAAATGTAAAACAATTTCAAGGTATGAGTAGTGGTGTAATTGGGTTTGTATATTTAGTTTTAATTATCATTATTGCTTTTATACGATTTGGTATGACACGCATTACAACATATACTAAAGATATGTTATTACCTAAAAAAAACTTTAAACCATATATATTAGTTCCTATACTAATCGCACTGTTTACAGTAGTGCAAGGATTCATTAACTCAAATGTGTTATATGCACGATGTGATAATGCGATGTATATTGAGTCATTTACAACAGCAGCAACAACCATGACTTTTATATTTGGAATAATCGGTGCGTTAATTGAAGCTTTTACTTCATGGAAGCGGCCATTTACAAATACATTTGGTAACTTATTTGCGTCATTTGGTAAAAAATTAAAAGACGATGTAGCAACCCAATTGTTTGTGTCAACATTTAAAAAAACAGACACGCAATTAAGTGAAAAAATAAGAAAAGATATCGATATAATTTTAAGAGAGATTACGCCTTATAACTTCCAACTGTTTATGAATAATTTAAATGTGCCAGTAAATGAAGGAACGAAACCAACCATTATTAAATTTTACAATAAATTATTAAGAAAAGATATAATATCAACTACGGTGTGGTATATATTAACTATTATTTTAGTTACAACAATTAATATGAATACAATACTTGGTATGCCTTGCGATAGTCCAATTAAAATTTAGGCAAAGTTAGGTAATATAATATAAATAAGTAGCATAATATTGCTAAAAATATTGTAATAAGCCATATTGGCAATACTGTTTTTTTTCTAGAAGCCAATCCAAATTGTCTTAAAGAACCATCTTTTCCATAAATAATAGATGGTTTGGCTATTTGTATAACAATAAATAAAATAACAAATAGAACAATAGATACAGATGTTATATTTTGTCTGATAAATAGGCGAAACATTATTATATATATACTATTAATTTAATATTTTAAATAAGAAAATGTAAAAATAAGAAATTTACTATGAAAACAACTGAATTGAACTTAATTGAACTGAATTGAATCGACGCAAACTATAAAATATATTTTTATTTGTAAAAATATATTTTTATTATTTAGTTAATAACCTTCATCACCATCCATATCACCAAAATCATCATCTTCTCCCACCATCATCATATCCTCCATTTGCTCTTCATCGGCAATTCGGTTTTCTTCATCTTCATATGCTGCTTCATCGTCCTGAACCAGTTGAGTTTGCGTATTTTCACTTTGTTCTCTGTTAACTTGCTGTTCTGTTTGTAATATTGCTTGTGCTAATTCATCTTCTATTTCGCGATCATACTGTTTTTTATTATAAATATACAACGATTTGGTTTGACCCAGATTCCACTTACCTAATTTTGCATTTTTCATATAATCTTCTGACTTGCGGTCTTCTTTGCTCATATTTTTAAATGTTTCAACTATACGAGTTTTTTCCTGTTCTTTATCATTTAACACTTTATTTTGTATATCTTCCATCGATAAGTTAATAGTTGATTTTTGATAAATAAGTGTTTTCAATACAATATTAACAATCTCACTAAGTTGATTTTGCAATTCTATATCTTCATCTTCTTCACCTTCTTCATCCAACCCATTTGATATATTTAAGTAATTATTTAATGCCTTCAATATTAAGTGCTTGTATAACAAAATTGTAATTGTATTATTAAATACACTTCTCTTTGTTTCTTTATTACCAATAATATCCGAATAAACTGGTATGTATTTTGAAAATTCATGCAAAGATTTATTTTTTTCAACAACAGTTTCTAAATATTCGTTTAAATGACTATCACCACCATCATCACCAAACCTAGAAAAACTACCCAATTCCTTTTGTATTATCTCTCCCAATTTGTTATTATGATACTCACTTAGTTTCCAATGTTTGGGCATTGTTTTAGAGACTTCATCAAATGTCACCCCACCAAGAATAAGTTGAGGATACTTTACACAAACATTAAATAATGTATTTTTCAAGTAATTTAATGAAAATAAACTGGTTTCATCGTCACTTGTTAAATATTCGCCTCCATCGCGTGTCTTAAATGTTTCCATATTCATAATAAACTCCTTTATATTGCGACCTAAAGCGGTAGCACTAATGTTATCAGATATAGATTCATACAATTCCATATTTTTAGCTTTCAATGATAAAATAAAATCATTTACACCGTCGTCTGTCTGTTCTGTATAAACTAAATCAAAGCTATCTAAAACATTTTTTTGTAATAAACTAACTGTTTCTTTATCTAAAATATCAAAATCACCGCCGAAATCAACTATAACATCACTTAATTTATCTTCAAATATTTTTTTAGGAGATGCAATGTCATTTACATATCCTTGACTAATAACATTTCTTTTAGATATAATATGGATAAGTTCTATTAAACTTTCCATAGAATATGCGTTCCCATCTTGCTTCATTTTACTTATTTTTTCACTTAAGCTATCATACTTTTTAAAACTACTTTCATTATTGACGCAAATAGCAGCTAGTTTATCATCTAATATAGCACCGGTATTGTATTTGCAGTATTTTATAAAACTTAAATAAATAGTCGTTTCATCATAATCACTAGATACAATTGGATACTTAAGCTTGGTATTTTCATCATTGTAAAACACGGACGCTTTCATTAGTTTCATGTAATTGTTGTATTTTACCATCATTCCCTTTATTTCTTTATTGCGTTCTATCAAAAGCGGTTCTTTTCCAGAAAAGTAATTGAAATTGTGTGTGGTTTCATTACAGCAAGCATTTTCCATAAACGGTATATTGTTTAATGTATTTAACACGACTTCTCTGTTTTTAACAACCCGTTCCATATCTTCTTGTATTAAAAATGATTGATTAATTACCTTACCCATCAAACTAAAAATGTATGAAAATTGTCTAATATCACCTTTTCTTATACTTTCATCAAGTAATTTATCAAAATTACCCGATAAGCCTCGTGTTTCTTCTACATTAACCGGATTTAAACTAGGTAAAAAAGTACCCCATGTTTTAATATCAAAATCACTTACTTCTTCGGATAAACTCATGTTTAAAATCATCCAATCTCTTTTTTCGTCTAATTTACTACTAATATCCGGCTCATTTAATATTTTGGTTTTAATGAATTTTATAATTGTGGATACTAGTGCATCTTTTACTTTATTAAAATTGGAACGATTGGTTTTTGGTAAAACATTATAAGGTCGGACACTACTTCGCAGTTTTAAAAACAAACAAGCAATATAGGAAACTATTGATTCATCGCCGCTTTTATCCAGTGGAAATCCATCAAACGACATTACACAACCTTCAAAAGTAGGCGCTCTTGTTAAATGTGGAGTAAGCAACTGTATACTAATTACATACAAACTAATTAACAAAATTATTTTAATTTCATCATTTGCTTTTTCATAATCTATTTTTTTCTTTTTCTTTTCCTTTTTATCTTTCTTTTCCTTTTTTTCATCCGCACTTTCCTTTTTAGAATACTTTTTCATAAAAATGATCATATATTTAATAATAAAATCGTGCTGTTGCTTTGTATCGATTTTCAATTTTTCGTCCAATGTTTTCAATACTTTTTTTACATCTTTAATTAACTCTTCTTGCTTTTTATCAACAACCACCTCAGTCGTTTTATGCTGTAATACGATCTCTGTTTCTTCTTCTAGAATGGCTCGTGATACACGCTTAAATCCACTTTTCTCATATCCTTCATTTTCATCATACTGCAATTTAGCAATCATGTATCCACTGTGTTTATCAACAATACTATCACCATCAGCAGTTCCTCGTAATCTAATTATTTCATTTAAATTATCGATATAATGCCCGCTTTGAAAACCAGTTGCCAAATCATAGTAAAAAGTCGGTAGCAAATGGACATTTGTTTCAGAACAATAATACCAATATACTGACTCCTCTCCCACCGCTTCTCTACAATAAGTATTAATAAAGTATAGTATATTACCCATTTTTGAAACCATATCATAATCCGATAATATCTTGTTTTTCAACTCTTCATGAGGCGAAACCATAACTTCTTCGGCAGACAACATTTTACCAATATTTATTTTTTGTATATCGTATTTTAAGTCAAGCGTTTTCTTTAATATTTTAAGCAGTTTGGCAGATTCGTTGCTTTGTGAAATCCTTTCTGAAATCATTTTATTAATTTCTTCTTTGTTTTTTACTTGCATCTCCTCATAATGCTTTATTAGTTCTTCAGCAGACAATTCATCAACTGCTTGTTCTTGATTTTCCTTATTCATGCATTCTTTGTTTATTTTCAAGCAGTTTTGCTTTACATTACAAAATCCAATTTCCTCAACTGGTTTATTTGTTTTTTCTTCATCTAATTCCCATTTGTTGTTTTTTCTAACATAATAATGCATTTCATAACCATCGGGTTCTAATATAGCATAATCACCTTCTTGGACACTTTTATAACCGTCTATCATACTTCTGGCATCTACTTCGGGATTTTTCGCACGCATTTCAGTTAAGTGTTTTACCAAGTCATTATAAGTAATTTCACCCCCACTCTCTTCTTTTAAGCCTTCCAAAATATCATATGGAGTATCATCGTATTTGGAGTCGTATTCCACATTTTTATTATTGTCTTGTAATAAATCGTCTAATTCAAAATATTTTTTCGACAATTTAACACCGTCGAGTGGAGTTGGTTCACATTCACTATTATCAATCTTTCTTTGTTTTAATTCTTGCTTTATTTCATTTAATGTTTCTGGAGTTAAATTGCTGTCATTTTCTGCGTCATCTAATGAACTGTGTATTTCCCGCGCTATTATCGACATCATCAACCGACCATCATCTAATCGATACATTTTATTTAACAACTGCATGTCCATTTCTTTATCAATATCATACAACCTTCTAACCTCGCTCGACTTAATATATTTCTCCAAGTCGCTTATCTTAACATAATTTTTAATGAATTTTATGTAATTATTGTATTTTATGATGTTGCTAATTTTTTCTTTTTTGTATTTTGCGATTTGATTTTCTATATAATCTTTCATAACTAAGTAATCATTGTAAACTATACCTTCTTTGTGTATATGATATGGTGTTAAATACATAGTTATCCTATCAAGAGATACACCATTTTCTATTTCAGATTGTAAATTTTTAAACAACTCATTTACATTTAATGTTGTATTATCAACAACTTTTTTCCATGGAATAGGTGTTTCGCTGATCGTTTTATTTGAATGGTATACAATATTATCAAGTATACGGGCGGGAGACGATGTGTCATTCAGCATTACCTCCGTATTATCATTTAAAATACTACTGTAATGAATTTGATTTTCATGATGGTTTACTTTTTTCAATATAGGTGTGAAATCCGAAAATATATTTGAATATTGCATTAATTCGTATGGAAGTGTTATAAAACCTTTAATGTATAATCGATCACTTTGTGTAATTGCCAATCTTTCGGTATTGGATGGTATAAATTTAGAACATCCAGGTCGTTTTTTAGACAGTGGTTTAAGTTTGGTTAATCCAACGCTTGTTTTGTCAATTACAAAGCGGTCATTGTTAGTTAATTCGCCAACTTCCCCTTTTTCATCGTAAATTATATTTATACTTTTAAAATCATCCATATTTTCGACAATAACATTATTACCATATGTTTCCATTATTAGCATATCCGATTGTTGCATTGGCTTATCATATGTAGTAAAATCAATATTTTTGTAGAAATAATCATATTTGTTTTGTCCATCCGGTATTGTATTTGACTTATATTCGCTATTAATTCTAGTTAACTCGTTTATAATATCACTGGTTGTTTTAATTGAAATATCATCATTTTCACCACCAATATCATATATGTGTTTTTTTGTTTCTACTACAGGCAACGCCCAATACACTGTCTTTGCATTATTTAATAATTCTGCGACAGGTTTGTAATCAGCGGTTTTGTATAAAGTATTTGAAAAATATCCTTGTTCATCAAAAGTGGAAAATTCCTCTCTTAACTCTTTGTATCTTTCTAACATAACATTAATGTGTTTTAAAAACTTAGAAGTTCGCTGTGATGATGGAACACTAGACAACAGATCATCCATCAAGTCATCTACCTGATCTTTTATGTCATATATTTTTTCTTTTTCAGACAATTCTACTTCTTCTCTTATCTCTCCCAAATCTTCGTCTAAAAATTCAATATCTTTTATATCAATCAAATCATCTTCTAAATTAACGCCTTCCTCATCTTGAAACATATCATCTTCATCTACATCACTTTCAAATTCGTCATCCTGTGCCATCACATCTGTATCTATATCTTTTCCTTCCAGTTTTCCTTCCTTACCCGCCTCTCCTTCCCGCTCGGTCTCCCCTTGTACAACCTTTTCCACCTCTCCTTCTAATTCCCTTTCTCTACCCCCTTCATCTTCCATCATTATATCTTTTTTTAGTTTTGGTGGCTTAAAATCTTTAATGGATTGAATGGGTAAATCACGAGGAATACCTTTGTATTCAAAATCAATATATAAAAATGCACCATCTGGATAGCTTTCAATTTCAATTCTATCTTCTTCTAGATTTGTGATTTTCCCATTTATTATTGTAGGTAGTTCTCCGCCAAATTCAATGGTTATCCATCTGTTTACTACCAAGTCATTTTGCCTAGCAAACCCAGGATTTTCTGGATTATACAATATAAATATTTGCTCTATTGATTCTTCTGTTAAAAATCCTTCAGCCACATTTAAAATAGTTTTCTTAAGCGTTTTTTGCTCTAATAACTCTATTTCTTTTTCATCTATATAATTAACCATAAACATCTTGTCGTTTAAATCCCCATTATCTGGTGCTACAATTTTAATAATCTGTCCTAAAGACAAAAATAAAGAATCCGACATTTTTTTTTCCATTGTCTTATAAAATAATTAGAAATTATATTCAAATATTATTAAGTGTTTATCATATTATTAAATTGATTTAAATAAATAATGATAAACTAAATATTAATAATAATTATGTATAATCTTAGCGAATATTTCGATTTCACCCGTATCAATGATAAAGACTATTGTGAGTCTAAAGATTTGATTGTAAAGAAGATATACAATCTACATCTTTTAAAATACAAGAAAAATAAGTTGAATTCTGATAATACAGAAACATTGGGACTATTCCGCTCAGTTATTGTAGACAATGATCAAATCGTTTGTTTTGCGCCTCCTAAATCATTAACACTTAACCAGTTTGATGATTGGTCTACACTTGAAGACGGCAAATATCTTAGTCAACCGTATATAGAAGGAACGATGATTAATATGTTTTGGTCTCCGGAAATTGACGATTGGGAAATAACTACCAGAAGTAATATTGGTGCTAATTGTTATTTTGATAAAGATGAAAAAACCACATTTAGAACAATGTTTTTAGACGCAATGCTATTCTGTGATCTAGAATTTGAACATTTCAACAAAAGCTTTATTTATAGCTTTGTAATGCAACATCCTAAAAATGTAAGAGTTGTTCCTGTTAATCGGGCGTTTGTTTATTTGGTAAATATTTACCAATTGGTTAATAACTATTGTATAACAACAGTAACAACTGATGGTGGAGAACATGGAGACTGGCATAAATTCAGAAACATTATGATTCCAACTATCGTTCCTGATGTATCTTCTTATAAAGCGTATATGAATCAAATGAACAATATAATTGAATCTAACTATAATTATGTTTATCCTGGCTATGTAATTAAAACACAAGATTCAATGCGTCGGCTAAAAATCACGAATCCTTCTTATGAATATGTTAAAAATTTAAAAGGAAATAGCACTAAAAATCAATATCGTTATTATGTGTTGCGTCAAGAAGGAAAAGTAAGTGAATATCTTAAATATTTTCCCAAATTTAAGTATCAATTTCAAAAGTTTAGAAACGAGTTACATGAGTTCACAAATGAATTATATAGTTCATATGTATCGTGTTATATTTTAAAGGAAAAGGAATTGAAATATTTCCCTAAAAGATACAGAACAAATATGTTTAATATGCACCAGTTGTATTTACAATCTCTTCAATCAAATAAAGACAAGGTTACGATTAAAAAAACGATTGAGTATGTAAATACGATGGATCCAGCTTTGTTGATGTATTGTATGAATTCCGACTTTAATCAAAATGAAATTAATAAAGCATGTATCGCGGCAGAACAATAAATATTGAAAGCAAACCACAAAGAAAAAAGGAAAAAAGGAAAAAGAAAATAATAAAATAACTATAAACAAAAGTATAAATTTATATTTTTGTTTAAATCAAATAATATTTTAGCAAAACAAGTTAAATATTATTAGTAAAGTATTTGTATATGCGTATTGATTACACCCCCCAATTAGATTTTAAAGATGTTCTAATTCAACCAAAGAGAACAACTATCTCAAGTCGTTCCCAGGTATTGTTGGAGAGAACGGTTACATTTCCCAATACAACCGCTACATGGACAGGAGTACCGATTATTTCTTCCAATATGGATACAACTGGAACATTTGAACTATACGATGTTTTATCACAATTTAAAATGATTACTTGTTTACATAAACACTATACATTAGATGATTTTAAATCCAGATATGAAACCGCACCATTAAATCCCGAATATTTCATGATTTCAACTGGTATAGGACAAGAATCATTATTGAAATTACAGGAACTTGTCAATTTTTCAAAAGCAAAGTGGATCTGTATTGATGTTGCAAATGGGTATATGAGTCGAGTGGTTGAATATGCTATTACAATTCGTAAATTATTTCCAGATAAAATTATTGTAGCTGGAAATGTAGCATCAAAGGAGATGGTAGAAGAATTGATCATTAATGGTAAAGTAGATGTTGTTAAAGTTGGTATTGGTCCTGGTAGTGCCTGTCTAACGCGTCGTAAGACAGGAGTGGGTGTTCCGCAATTATCTGCAATTATTGAATGTGCCGACGCAGCACATGGTGTAAATGGTTCAATTATAGGAGACGGCGGTATTACTTGTCCAGGCGATTTAGCAAAGGCGTTTGGCGGGGGCGCTGATTTTGTTATGGTCGGTGGTCAATTTGCTGGACACGATGAAAATCCAGGCACCATAGAAGAAATAGATGGAAAAAAATATAAATTGTTTTATGGTATGAGTTCCGAACATGCAATGAAAAAGCATTATGGAGAAATGGCAACATATAGGTCATCTGAAGGCAGAGTTATTCGCGTTCCATACAGAGGCGCATTAAAAATAACCGTCCAAGATTATCTGGGAGGGTTGCGTTCTACATGCGCCTATATAAATGCCCATAATATCAAAAACATGCCCAAATGTACGACATTTCTAATGGTCAGTCAACAACTTAATACTCATTTTGAAAAATAATAAGTAAATATGTAATAAATAAAAATACATTTATTTTTATTTATTTTTAATACGCACACTCAACTGCGATACGCTAACTAGTGGGTTAGTTATTGAAAGTTGGTTTTCAACTCTTTAAATACATTGGAGGCAATAATACAAGAATTGTGTAGTATTTCAACGACATTTGCCGTATTTGCTACATCTTTATTATCATCTGTGAATGCGATCCTAATAATGGAGTTTTCATCGTGTGGATGTGGTTTTGAAAATCCAACAAATGATAACAACCTTGTATTTCTATAATAATAGTAATGCATAACATACTCCAATATTTTACCAATTGTATAGTCTTCTTTATACAATATGATGTCAAATGAGTCTTTCAACGCAACTGGCATTTCCTTTACTGAAAACAACTTGCCATTTTCACTTGCGGCTTGTATGTCGCTTAAACGAGTTATCAATATATCACACGCCTTTCTTATAATTTGCTTATTTGTATATATACCCAATGTTTCCATACAAAAGTCATAAGAGCCATCCTTTGTATAACGCAAACCATGATGATTAAACCAATTTGTTTTTTCATAATCTATTTTTTCTTCCAATTTTGCTAATTCCGCTTCTTCCACATCATCGCGCATCTTTTGCTCTATTTTTTCCCATTCCGCATTTTGCTTTACTCTGTCAATCGCATATTTATAGGCACAAGATGAGACTACATTATACATCCCATTATCCCTTGCTTTTTTAATATTTAAATCACATGTAAGTTTTAATTTTTCACCTTTTATTTCCTTTGATATCATCGGTTTTAGCCTCGCAAATAGTATATATGATTTTGTTTGTTTATTAGGGGGGAATAGTTGTTTTACTTTATCTTGAGGCAATTCTTTGCCGGTTTTTTTATCAACAAGTTTAAAATCCTTGGTTGTGATATATTCCATAGAATTAGACAGATTTTCCCTATCAATAACCACCTGTAAATCTTTTACGCTGTCGTTTAAATCACCAACATGTACCGGAATACAACCTAATCGTTGCTTTAATATTTCATTGTTAAACATTGTAGTATTATGCTCAATATTAATTGAATTATCATCTGTATCGATAACCGCCGTTTCAATATCAGATATGATTGTTCTTCTTAATCCATTCACAATACTTACATTTGTATTACTTACATTAAAATTTAACATATCATGTTCTTCAACAATTCCATCAACTTTAGGTAAAGGAATTGAACTAGAGAACTCTTGATTTTCTGGAGATTTAGAATTATTCATTGAATCGCTCATTATTATATAAAATACATATAAATAAATATATTTATATCAATTTAATTTACAATCATTATTTACAAACAATTATAATAGTTCGTTATAATTGTTATATAAAAAAATTTCCATTTAGTAAATGAGTTCTGTATTGTATTATAGTAAGTATTGTAAAAACTGCGATTCTATTATAGGAAAATTATCAAAAACATCTATTCAAAAAGATATTCATTTTGTTTGCGTGGATAAACGGGTAAGAAAGGAAGGTAGAACATATTTAATGCTTGATGGAGGTAAGCAAGTATTACTCCCCGAAACGGTGCATAAAGTCCCTGCTATTTTGCTATTGTATCAAGGTTACCGTGTATTGTATGGACAAGACATCATGAACTATTATCAGCCAAAGATCAACGCAGAAACTGGAATTGCTACACAAGATAATTTAGAGCCGTCTGCCTATTCATATACTGAAATGGGAACTAGTATGTCAGATGACTATTCTTATTTAGATCAATCAAGCGATGAAATGGCCGCAAAGGGACAAGGCGGGTTGCGTCAAATGCATAGTTTTGTGTCATTAAACGACTCTCTTTCAATTGAAACACCACCCGAAGATTACATTCCAGATAAGGTGCGAGAAACCGATTTAGATAAACTACAAAAACAACGCACCATGGAAATAAAATGATACTAATGATTAATAAATTGAATATAATTCCTATATAATTCATATCAAATAAATAAAAAACAAATAACCCAACTTGGGCTTTGTTTTT